>OWJL01000198.1_pt1 | contig 20723 bp, 5 predicted proteins | sample 1732571 | NCBI WGS metagenome assembly OWJL01 (sample SAMN05065730, study PRJEB22554) | human gut metagenome | biome: ENVO:2100002; feature: ENVO:00000062; material: ENVO:00002003 | host: Homo sapiens | place: USA
TTACTACGCGTCTCGTGGGCTCGGAGATGTGTATAAGAGACAGAGATAAAGCAAAACGGACAACTCCGAAGAGTTGCCCGTTTTTATTTTTTATTCGGTTTGCAGATTTAGGTTTATGCCATTGTCTGAAGTAAATCAACAAGTGAAGCAATAACCGTATCGGTATCACCCTTAAGAACAGGAAGTACCTGGTCTACAACACCTGAAACTGTTTCGTTGCCGCCAACAAGACCGGTTACAAGTGAACTGATCTTCTTGAAGTTGTCGCCTGCGTTTACAGTTTCGATTAAGTAGCTAAGAACTGCGATGAGAGTTTCTGAAGAGTTACCCTTAACGTAAATTCTTGTGCCGTAGGTAGCAGCCTGTGATGCGTCGGTAATTACCTTACCGTGGCTTGCAAGCTGTAACCAATTAATGTCGTTAAGCTTAATTCCAAGCGGTGTGCCCTTAATCTTAATCATTCCAAGAATGTTATTAAGAAGAGGAACGATAGCGTCAGCGCCGAGGAGCGGCTTAAGTGTTGCGTTAATATCATAGATATCAAGCTTGAAGTTTGATACGCCAATCTTGCCGAGGAGAGAGTTAAGGTCAACCTTAAGTGCCTTAAGAAGGGCAGGTAAGAGAGTGTTGAGGTCAACTACAGGCTTGACAGCGTCTATAAGTGCAGAGATAGGAGTGAGGAGATTGTCAAGAATCTGGCAAAGTCCGTTATTACCGATGAAGAGTGCAAGGTTTGGAAGCATTTCAAATAATGTTTCGAGAGGAGCATTGAGAATATCCTCAACCTTATCCCAGATAGGATTGATAATGTCAAGAAGAACATTATCATAAGCTTTCTTCATATCTTCTCTGTACTGATACTGAGTCTTAACGTTATACATTGAGAATGCTTCCATAAGAGGAACGATTGATGATGTATAACCGTTAGAACCAGGGATTCTTACGATATCGAAAAGACCGAGATATGCGTCATTAAGAAGTACATCAAGTACGCCGAATACAGGACGAAGAACTGCAACGAGTGCATGGAAGAATGTATCTCTGTCCTTAACGCCCCACTTAAGAGCTGATGTATTAACCTTTGACCAAGAACCAGCCTTAGCGATTACGCTTGCATTAGCTGAATAAGTTTTGCCGTAAGTTTCGTCTGTAAGGAGCTTAGCAACATTACTTGTTGAGAAGTCGATACCTGTTTGTGCAAGGAGGGAAACGAGTGAGCCGTCGCCAACCTTAACCTTTTCAACTGCACCGTAAAGACCGGTGAGAAGTGAGTTAACAATGTCATCCTTGAAGAGGAGGCCGCTGATTAAGTTGTTAAGACCGCCTTTAATTAAACTGCCAACAAGACCGTCAAGCATAGGAGGAAGATTCTTAAGGAAGTCAACGTCTACGCCCTTAGGATATGAGAAGTCGAATGAGCCTGTCTTATATGCGGTGTAATCCCAGAATGCATTAGTAGGTTCGCCTGTTAAGAAGTAGAATACTGCACGAACGATATCATCTTTTTCAGCCATGCTGATTGTAGTGAATACACTTGAGATGATTGACTTGAGCATACTGTTCTTCTTAATAGCACCAATTGAAGAAACAAGTGATTTGATTGGTTTAGCGTTCTTAATAAGAGTGTCTGCCACATAGCGGAGAACTGCAACGAGAACCTCGCCCTTGTCAGCAATTACTTCCTTATTAGTGAACTTGCCTTCGGCATTCTTAGCATGCGACTTAGAGGTTACAACCTTGCCGTGAGCAGCGATTGTTGACCACTTGAAATCAGGAAGCTTGATGCCTGTTTTCTTAAGTAAGCTGTTAATAAGCGGAACAACGATGTCCTGAATGTTGCAAGACTTGAGGTCTGCAAGCTTAATGTTAAGCTTAACGCCCCTAACCTTAAGCAAGCTTGTTAAATACTTGCCGAGGTCCTTGCCAAGTACCGCTGAAATAATCTTATCAACGTCTAAACCTGCTGACTTAGCAGTTTTAACAATGTTTGTAATCGGAGCAAGGAGATTATCAAGAAGCTGGCCGATACCGTTGTTATCAATGAAGTATGCAAGGTTAGGAAGAACTGATGTAATTGTTTCAAATGGCTTGTCGAGAACTTGGTCAACAAAGCTCATAAGAGGATTAAGAACATCAAGAAGTACGTTATCCTTAGCCTTCTTGCAATCCTTCTGATACTGTGCAAATGTCTTAATCTTGCTGTTGCTTACCTGAAGAACATCAAGAAGAGGAATGATTGCACCTTCATAGCCGTTAATGCCGTTTACGCCGACATTGAGTGCGTTAAGGTCAAGCTTAATTGTTGAAAGCTTAGAGTCAGCATTCATTGAATCCTTAGCTGTAAGAGTAAGAACACCTTTCTTAAGCTCATAGGTAAGAGCAATCTTGCTTGCTACCTTGCCGTCGCTTCCCTTAATATCAAGAGATGTTGAAGCCTTTGCAATTGTGATATTGCTAAGGTCAATCTTTCCTTCATTAAGGAATACGTTAAGAACACTGTTGAGAGGACGAAGAATTGCAACGAGTGCATGTACGAAGCCCTGCTCAGCCTTTGCGGAGCCATCCTTGAAGCCCCAGTTGATTGTTTTAACCTTCTTCCAGCTCTTAACCTTCTTGAGGGTTTTAGCTGCTGAAGAATAAGTTTTACCATAGCTCTTATCCATAAGTAAGCCTGCAACGCCCTTAGGTGAAACAGTAATGCCTGCCATATTGAGATAAGGTGAAATATTCTTTTTGTCAAGTGCACCGTAAAGTGCCTTAGCAAGTGAAGTGAGGTTAGCGTTTGTAAATACCAAACCGCTTACAACACCCTTAAGATTTGATGCGTCAACTACGCCAAAGTTAGTGAGAAGAGCCATAACTGCGTCAACTGCACTGTCAAGCTGGGTGATAGCAGATTCAGCATCATAAGAAGAAATACCGTCAGGGTACTTGAACTTTAATGAAGTTCCCTTGTATTTGCTGTAAGCCCAATAAACTTCTGTAGGTGACTGTGTGAAGTCGAGAAGCTTGCCTACAATCTTAAGAAGTCCCATACCGTCAAGCTTACCTGTTTCGATATACTTGATGAGCTTCTTAACGCCTGAGCTTACCTTGTTGTTGCCCATAATCAAACCGATGATTGTGGAAAGGTTATTATTTGTCTTTACAAATTCAACAACATAATCGAGTACGTATACAAGTGTTTGAGCAGGAGTTGTTGTCTTGCCAAGCTTGTTCCAATTAATGTTGTTAAGTTTAATACCTGTCTTTGCAAGAAGGGTATTAATAATAGGAATAATGTTGTTGCCTGAAAGAGCATAGCCCTTAACCTTAAGTCCAAGCTCTTGCTTGTCGTTAACTGTGATTAAATCACCGAACGTCTTAGTAACGATACCTTCAAGGAGCGCTGCAAGTGACGGTGATGCGGCACCAAGCTTATCACTCTTAATCTTAAGAATGTTGGCTGCGCCGTTGAGCTCGTTTGCAATAGCCTTAACTGCGCTTGAAACAACAGAAGCAAGTGTAGGAGTTGTTGTATCGTCTAATACAACGCCGATAGCCGACACAAGATTGAGCAATGTTGTTGCAGGCTTTTCAAGGAACTTGTCAAGAAGTGAAACTATTGGATTAACAATACCTGTGAATACTTCGTCACGATATGGATTGCTCTTATCTGCAAACTTAGTAGGAGTATCAACTGTGATGCCTGTCTTTTGAGCTATTGTATTAAGAACAGGGTAGAGAGCATTTTCATAAATGCCTGTATCAATAAGAACTACGCCGAGGATAGAGGTGAGAAGTCTGAGTGAGGTTGAAAGACCTGTCATAAATTCATCTCTGTTGCCTGCTGTGATGCCCCAATTAATGCTTACGTTAAGAGTACCGTTGTCATTAACTGCGTCACTCCAACTGTCAAGCTTAGAAAGCTTCTTGCTTGCGTTCTTAATGCCTGTGTCCTTAATTCTTACAGATAATGAGTCAGGAGAAATAAGTCCGTTGACTGCTTCACTGATAAGATTGTATTTTGCTGTCACGTCGGCAGTACCATTATTATATGTATAAGAGTATGCATACTTGTCAGTAAGTCCTGCAACAAGTGTTTCGACGAGAGCATAGGTTCTTACTACTACTGTTGTAAGACCTTCGTTTGTGTAGATATCCTTAGGATTAACGTTACCATTTGAATCAGGAGTACGTGCATCCTCGCCATTAAGATAATATAAATAGGTATTAAGTAAATCAATTGTTGCGTTTGATGCATTTGCACCAATGTAATTTGAAAGTAATGAAATTACGCCGACAATAATGTTACTTGTCTTGTTGATTGAATAGCCGTTTACGCTTGAATCCGTAAGGAGAGATGACAATGTTTTATCAAGCTTAGCTATTGTGTTATCAACGTTCTTCATATCGCTGCTCTTATGTGCTGAAATATCAACTGAAGAGTTAGGAGTTGCAACTGCCTGTGTAGTGGCAGGTGATGAAGAATTATTGTTATTGTTATTATTGTTGTTATTGTTGTTATTTGACTTGAATGAATTGATAAGTGCCTTAACAACGTCAACAAGCTTGCTTACATTAGTAATAAGGAAGTAAGCGTTATCTCTGTCAAGACCTACAAATCCGCTTGATTGCGGTTCAAATGTGAAGCTGTACTTGCTGTCACGTGTAATCTGGAAGATACTGTTGAAAAGGTCTGTAAGAGCACTTGTTTCGGTGAAACCGCCTACTGAATTGAGAAGACCTGTGATAATAGGAAGGTTCTTTTCAAATTCACTGCCCTTAGAGCTGATTACGTTGTTTACAAGACCGAGAATAGCGTCAAGCCAATCCTCTACGAATACACCTACAAAGCAGTCAAAAATCTTTGTTGGGTTTGGATTAGCGGCAAAATCCTTGAACTCTGTCATCTTAGAGTTGCTTACTGCGCCGTTTGAATCCGTAACAATCTTGCCCTTGTAGCAATATGTCCATGCGTCCTTGCGTACGCCGTATTTGTCAGCTGCAAGGTTTTCCATAATGTCAAAGAGCTGAGGAATTGCAACCATAAGGTTGTTAAGACCTGAGTTGATGACTTTTCCTCCGTCATCATGGCCCTTAACCTGGTCTCTGTACTTAGGAGTGCTAACGTATGTGTCAACTGCAGTAGTGAAGAGGCCAGCAATTTCTGTTACCAATTCATAAAGACCTGCGCCAACCTGTCCGTTCGAAGCTGTGATTGCTTTCTTAAGGATACCCTCAAGGTCACTGAGCTTAGCATACTTGAGAGCCTTATCGGCAATGTAAATACCTGTAATCTTAGGTACGCCCGCTTCATATGTGTATTTAACGTTAAACTTAGTAGTGCTTGAAACGTTAGCAAGTACATCTGCAAGAGAACCGCTTACGCCATTATAAGAATAGGTATAAGAACCGTCGCTGTTCTTTGTGTATGTGATTGCTTTGCCGTATCTGTCTACAACCTTGTCATACTTAAGTACGTAGTCAGGAGTTGCGATAATGTCGCCGGCTGAGAAGTTCTTGGTTACAAAGGTGTCGTCAGAAGATTCTGAAATGTAGCCTGTTTTCTCATTACCGCCGTTCCAATAAGTACCGCCGAATTCCTCAAACTTGCCATCTCTCTGGAGCCAATGCATAAGCTGAGGAAGCATAGCGTTGAGGTCCCAAGCAAGCTGACTGATACCGATATATGAGCCGGTGTCTGCAGTCATATTTTTGAGTGGCTCAATAAGGTCAATAACAGAATAGAGGAAGCCTTCTTGGTTATTTCTTTGCGAATTGCCGATTTCAGAGAAAAGAATAGGCTCAAGAAGCTCGTTAATTACTACTGTAAGTAAAGGAAGAAGGTTTACGACTGTCTTAATCGGGTCGTTAACAAGATTCTTCCAAACATCGGTAAGAGCGTCCTTAAGATTTACGTTGGTCTTAAGAAGTGACTTAAGCACAGCGTCAACCGTTTTACCGATATCTGTACTTGGGTCAACGATATCGCCGATTGTGTTGTTGAGAATAAGGTTTGTAATCTCGGTACCTGCCGAACCTGTAAGGTCAACATTTTTACCGTTGAGAATTTCCTTTTGAGCGTCGGTAAGAACGATACCTGAAGTTTGAGAAGCTTTTTTCTTTACAATATCATCAAGTACGAGTTGAACGTTAAGAAGGAATTTGAAAGAATACTTATAGCTGTATGTATAAGTAGTGTTATCTGTGCCAAGGTCGTTTGTATCAACGCCGAGGTATTCAGATGCAATCTTAGTAACAATGTAGTCGTAAGAAGCTGCAACCCATTCGTTGATTAATGGCTTGCTGTAATTATTTGAATTAGTTACAGAGTCAGACTTAAGTGCGTTAATGCCGACACCCGGGTCTGAACGTGAAGCATCAACAAGTGAATTAACAGGCAAGTATTTTGTTTTGTCAATATGTGAACGGTTTTTAGCAAAGCCGCCAAATGAACCTAACAAATTATTGTAATTTGTTGAATTCTTTTTTTGGTTAGCTGCAATAAGAGACCAAAACTCTGAAGTGTAACTGCCTTTAAGTGAAGCAGGAACAATGACTGTCTTGTTCTTTTTGTCGGCATATTTATCGTTAAAGGTAACTTCGCCGTCCCTAAAGTAGTTTGTTACAACATTAGTGGTGGCGTTTGCACCGCCGACGCTGGAGAAGAATGCACGCAACTGAGTAAGTTCGTCATCGCTGATGAAGAAACTGTCACCCTCTTGCCAATTTGCATCATATCCTTTTGGAAGCTTAGCATTGATTTCGGAATTAAGCTTGTTGAGGTCAACGCCGTTTCCGTTATTACCGAAACGTACAACCATACCCTTAAGTATATCAGTGTAATACGGAGAAGTGGTTGTGTCGACATTACCGTTCATAAGTGCTTTTTTGCACAAATCGGTCATAATAGTGTTGCCTACTACATATTCGGTATATGACTCAATTTGGTAATCTGTTGTCATGCCCTCTTTTTGTGCAAGAGTCTCGAAAGAAGCATCTTCGGCAACTCCTAATTTAGCGGCAACAGCTTTTCTTGCGATTTCCTTAACAGTGTCATAAACATTGTTTTCAGTGTCGCTTACTGTGAAGCCGTTAAATGTCATAGGAACCTGATAAAGTGATGTGCTGTCAACTGTTTGGTTAAATGTTGCACCGCCGTCGCTTATCAATCTGATAAATTCGCTTGCTGAGATGAAGCTCTGACCGACACCGAAGTCGTAGTAAATAACGTCAGCCAAATCGTTAAGCTTAACGTTGATACCGTATGTTGCATACTTAATGTTAAGTGTGCCCATATAGTTGTTAACAACGGCTTGCTCATCAGCTGTGAGCTTAAAATCAAAGTTCTTCAACTGGTAAAGTGTGGCAGTATCATAAGTGTCACCGATAGCTTCGCCGTTAAGCTTAACTGTTTCAACAGCACCGCTTTTTACAGCTTCGGTATAACGCTTAGCAATTGCTTCTACCTTATCACTGTCTGTACCTTCCTTTATCTTTTGAGCATAAAGGTCGGCTAAATACCAAAGGCTGTTTGTTGAGAACTTGATAGTTTGACCTGCGGCATTGTAGCCTGAAACGGTACGTTCGCTTTCTTTACCGTATAACCATTCGTCAAGCTGATTTCTCGTGTCTTTAGATAAGTCTTTGTTGTCTTTGTACTTTAAGCAAAGGGCAGTAAGTGAAAAATAATCAATTGCGCCCGTTGAACCGCTTAAGTAGTTATAATCTTCAGGATTACCCATACCTGTTTGAATATAACTTTTTACAAAGTCTGACTGGCTTGTCTTTGCAAGTGCGCCGATAAGAGTCGGCTGCAATACGCCGAGTAAATCCTGAAGTGTTGTTTCACTTACGATTTGCTCTTTTTCTTTGGTGGTAAGTTCCGCTGCGGTCTTACCTAACTTTTTAGCACCCTTTTCATAAACAGGCTTGCTTATTGCCTCAATGCCCATGAGAAGGGAAGGCAGCTGGTCTGCCAATTTGTTAAGTGTGTCGAATGCCGAATCGGCGTCAACACTTGTCGTTTTCCAAAGCGGGTTGTCATTACTCTTGGCGAACGCAGTAAATCCAACCGAGCATGTGGTCACGACCATTACTACAGCTAAGAAAAAGCTGAGTATCTTTTTGCTCGTTCTCATATAAATCTCTCTCTCCTTTACATATGATTTACGAACTTGTCGTATGGTAACGCATTTTTTGGATAATGCGCCGAGCAGTATTTGTTCACAGTTTCTACACAAAAAACTGCTTTTTAGGCGCAGGATATCCACACGCGTATTAACAAATACAATATATTTATAACAAATAAAAACTTATAAGTCAATAATTTTATAACATATTTTGAATTTATTGTGAATTTTCACATATTTTAGCATAGATTTTTGACGATAGAGAGTTGTAAAATAGACAATACAACATAAAAAGTCTAACAAACATAATTCGACAGAAAATTGACTGTAAAACGTAATATAATCCATATAAAGTCGGGTAAAATTCTGTTCGATTTGTAAAGGCAAACATCTTTACAAATGTAAATTTTGTGTAAAGTATCACAGCTTTACTTGCGGAAAATCAAGCGTTTTTTGGCGTCAAATTATAAACAAATTGTAAACTTTTAGTTAATAATTTGTGCAAGGTGTCAAAAATAAGTTTGCTTTTTTGGACATTGTTACAAAAATATCATTTGTCGTTTGTCTTTATTGACTTTTTTGTTGCCTTATGTAATAATTATAATGTGTTTAAAGCACATATTGCGCAGTTTTTGGTGCAACGGTTTGGCTTTGCCGACCTTCAGTCTAATTCAGATTGCCTGATGGTCAGAGATTGTGACAGGCTCCCCTGCAATATGTTAACACTTTATTATTCAATTAATTTTAAATTTAATGGAGGTAAAAAATGAAAACGAAGGCAAAAAAGTTTTCACATAAGCTTCTGGCATTATTTATGGCAGTGCTTATGGCAGCTTCCTGCTTTACCGGTGCTTTAACTGCTTATGCTGATACTATGAGCAGTGAAAAGACGTATGCCGACGAGTCAATCGAATATAACGATTTGGCGTGGGCTATTCTTTCCGATGAACAGGTAGCTACAGCTTTACTTGACTATGCTGATTTGATGCTTGCCCAATACGGTCCGCAGATTGATAAGCTTCTTGAAAACCTTCCTTCAAGTATTACCCAGTATATCACATGGGACAGCAACAGCCGTACACTTAAGCTTAATGCTTTTGGTCTTGTTAAAAAAGACATTCCGGTACGTACTCACAGTGTTGATGAACTTTTCTATACACTTAGGGGTGTCGCTGATCTTCTTAACTCATATGGTAACTTACTCGGTGATGCCGGCAACCTTAACTTTAAGGCTGTTGCTACTAAGGATTGGAATATTACAAGAGAAACTGCATCTTCAACTGATATTTTAAGAAGCGTAATCGGTATTTTACAAAACCTTTCTTGCGACTATAACGGCTCTGATATTTTAGGCCAGGTGCTTAGAGGTAACTTTACTCTCGGTACTCTCGGTAACGTTGCAAACCTTGACGTATATAAGATTGTAGGTAATCTTTTGGGCTTTACAGATACGAAGTATAAGACTAACTTAGTATACAATGTTGCTCAAAACCTTATTTTCCAATATACTAATTGGTATACAGAAGAGGAAATTAATAATTTCAAGAACGGTACTGCAACATGGGTTTATGATGACCAGCTTATTAATAAACTCACAACAGAGCTTCTTGATAAGATTAGTGTACTTGTTACATATAATCAAGAATACACAGATGCTGATTCGCAAACAGCAATTCAGGATACATCGGCTACACGTTATTTGAAGATTAAAGCTGAAATGAAGGCAAGCGGTTCTGACTACGCTACTGCAGCTGCAAAGCTTGGTTATGACCCTAACCTTGTATATTCAGATGAATTTAAAGATGATGAGGGTAATCCTCTTAACGTTCTTCTCTTTGCTTACGGTGCTCCTGACGAAAACGGTTATGCAACAGAATCAACCACAAAGGTAACACTTAAGGCAACCGATAATCTTTTTGATTTCAGTTACAGAGCTCTTGACCTTGCTTGGGATACAGTTCTCAAGGGTACAGTCAAACTCCTTCACGTAAATGATGGATTTGATAAGGGTCACGGCGCTAACTTTGATAACAACTATTATTATTTCTTCGACCAAAAGGGCGAGTGGAATGATAATGATGTTGCTGCAAACTATACACCGGCTAAGCTCAATCAATGGGCAAATGCAGTATATAAGGATTATAAGTTTGACACAGCAGATGATTTCCTTGCTTATGTTAAGAAGACGGTAACTTATGATCGTACAGCTGCCGAGGACTCAACAGGTTCTTGGAAAGATATCGACGCAACGAGACTTTTCGCTAAGTTAAGATACAGCCCGCTTGCTGATTACGGCTTTAACGTAACAACAGGTCCTATCAATCTTTACTTTGCAGAAACAGGTACTCCAAACCTCGATAAGTTCTTTAGCGAAAGCTATTCAAAGTACAGCTCAATGGTAGCAGGCTTTAATGACGCACTTGTTGCAGCAGTTAAGGACTTGTTCCCGCAGCGCGGCAACGTTATCGGTACACGTCCTGAAATGACAACAACCGGTGATTTTGCAACTATTGACGCAGCAGCAATTAAGTCAATCGTTTCAACACTTGTTGGCAACGCTTGCAAGATGGTTCAGTACACAGCAGACGCTACAGACGCTAACATTCTTAAAGCTTTCTACGCAAAGAACGGCGCCAGCGCTGCTCTTACAGAGAAGAATCTTGAAGAAGCAATGATTCCTATGCTCGTTGCTTGTATCGGTCAGGTAAATCTTGGCTCAGGCAAGCTTGAGAAAATTATCCATCCTTCTGATTGGGACGGATGTAAGGATGCAGAAGCAGTAGCTTATGTATGCCTTAAGGAGTATTTATCATACTCAATGCCTAACAAGGATTATTCAAAGCTTGTAAAGATTGGCAGCGACGGAACAATCAATGCAACACTTGAAGGCACAATTCTTCCAATGGCTCGTGACGCAGTTGCTTATGTAATTGAGGCTTACGTTCCTCTTGAGGACGAAAACGGCAATACTTGGAAGACAGAGTCAGCAGCTGTTGATTCTAAAACAACACTCTTTGACCTTCTTAATTCTGTAGTTTGCTACTACGGCGGCGACCATGCAATGGAGAAGGCTGTAAATAAGGGCGAAAGAGCTATGGGCGTAGGTGCTCTCCTCGGTATTTGTGATGGAAACGGCAACAGCCTTATCACAACAAAGAATACTCTTTGGGAAAACATTAATGCAATAGCTAATAAGCTTATGCCTGTTCTCGGTACACTTCAGGGTACAGGTTATGCTAAATTCAATTCAGAGGAACTTATTTGGAACAACATTGTTCTTTCATTCCTTGATATTGGTAAAGAAAATTCAAAGACAGGTCTTTGCGGCGTATCTAACTTCCTTAACCAGTTATTTACAATCGTTTCTGCAGAGCCTATCCAAAAGACTTCATTCGTCGTAACAGTTTATGATTTACTTAAGGATCTCATTAACGGATTGTTTGGCGCACGTTACAGCGGACAGAGCTTTAAGACAATCGTTCCTGATGCTACAAGTGCTCATCCGTTTGATGATTTCTTCCAGGTTAAGGTACTCGCAGGTACAAGCGGTAAGGACTTGGGTGCATTCCAAAAGCTTATCTGTAACTTCGTAGAGTTCGGCGGATACGGTACAAACGGTCCTAAGACCTACTCTGATTCTATTATCAGAGGTATCTGTTTTGCAGTACAGGCAGTTAACAGCTTCATTCCTAATGCATTGACTACACTTGGTCAGCATCAGCTCAAGATGGCTACTGCTTCATTCGGTTCTAACACCGTAACAGGCTGTATTTCAGGTCAACCTTATGATGATGCACTTACTGTTACAAACAACTCGGTAGGTATCAATGCATCGTACATTAAGGACGGCAAGCCTACTCAGCTTTCACGTTACTATGTAAAGATTACAAGCGTGCTTCAATATGATGTTTATAACGAAGAAATGCCTGATGATACAATAGATTTCCCTGAAACTCCTATTGATCCGGGTAAGAGTGCTAAAATTAATATTTCAGTTCCGTTCGATGTTTCAGGTTCTGATACAACAAACACATGCCGTGTTGTTGTAAATTATGATATTGTTGATGATCAGGGCAATGTTCTTTATGGAGGCAATACTGTAACAGCTTATAAGCTTCTTACAAGTGAAGTAAGCTTCAGAAATGCTCTTTATGATGCTGATTATAACTTCAACTCTACATTCCAGCAGACAGACGGCACTGACAGAGAAGAAAACGGTGTAACCGTTCATTCTCTTACAGGTATCGGCGGTAATATCTCTGCAAACTATCCTGATAAGATGGTTATCGCTTCTAACAAGCTTAACGAAATCGCTCAGTATTCATTCTTTATGAAGGGCGGCAGTAAGGAAAAGAGCATTGACGGTGTATTCTTCTTTGACAGAAAATCCGGCTATGAATCAAATAACCTTACTACTGCAGCTAAGGCATTCGATGATTCTAATTTAACAACAGTAGATATCGGTGAAAATAACGCTATTGCTCGTTGGGATAAGTCAACAGGTGATCTTCTTAAGATTGGTATGTATGACTATCGTGTAGAAACATCTGCAGGCTCAGGCGAATTCGGCGAATGGCAGCGTAACCATACAAACGGTTCTACAGGTAGCGGCCTTGGTGCTGTTGACTACTACAGAGGTTATACTTCTGAGGAAATCGGTAACATTTCAAAGCAAAATGAGGGCAAGGAGATTGAAACAAGAACTCACGTTGCATTCACTCTTCAGGAAGCACTTGATGCTAAGATTATTGCCGGTTACCATATCAATGAAAGCGGTATTTATGATACAATGTATCTTAAGACCGGTGGTAAATATAACTATGATAACATCTTTAATATGGTTACACTCGGTACCGGTATTGATGCTATCTATATAAATACCTCAAAGCAAACATTTGGTTCAAATGCTGTTAATAACTACAGACCGTTTGGTTTCGACGGTGAGGCTACTGTTAAGACCGGCACTTATGATGTTAATGTTAACTTCTATAATTCAGGTTCTTATAAGACAGGCAGCTTCCAGCTTGTTATCGGTGAAAGCGGTTCAGCCGGCTCACTTGATAAGAACTATAACGAACTTGCCAATATCATGGCTAACTATAAAACATCCGACTTCAAAGAGGATGCATCTATCGGTTCAGTTTATGATTTGGCTAAGGATGCTCTTATGAATGTACTTAGCGTTCAGTCAGCTCCTTACACTGCTGAATCAGCTCTTACTCAGTCAGATAAAACAGAGTATGCAGTTACAACTTCAGTTACAACTTCCGCAACAGGCGATCGTGCATACGTTCCTTACTCAACCTCTAACGAAACAGTAACATTTACTGTAAAGGGTACTCAGGTAAGCTACACAATCCCTGAATCGGTTAAAGCAACTGCTTATGTCGGTGGCACAATAGACGCTACAACAGGTGCAACCAGTGGCGGCGTAAAGGGAATTTACTATTCCGATGAGAAATGTACAATGCCTATTTACTCACCAAAGCCGCTTACATCATCAGATGTTAAGAATGGCAAGGATGCTGCATTGGCTAATGTAACACTCGGTCAGGACGGTAACTATTACCTTACTAACTCAGTTAAGTATGCTACAAAATGGGATCTCGATACATATCCTGGCGGCCCATGGCAGAGACCGACAACTACTCAGGATACAAACAAAGATAACGAGCCTCTTTATAATCAGGTTCAATATGTATACAGAAATGCTGAAGGCAAAAAGTGCAACTCAGGCGATAATTGGGCATGTAAGTTCCCATCAGCTGAGTATCAGCTCATTCCTAACTCAGGCGAGATGGATTCAGTAGATAATCGTGGTATTGCTACTCAGGCTAATGACAGACTTGAATATGTTCTTAGCGTAGTTAAGTCTCACCTTATCAGCTCATCATCAACACTCTACAATGAGATTTCTGAGCTTAGAAATGGTCTTGAAGAAATTAACTTTGATATTCTTACATATAATAAGATGGTAGAATATGCAAAGAAGGCTGAACAGCAGTATACAGTTGACGTTGATTACGTTGACGCAACAACAGGCAAGACTGTTGAAAGAAACGGTATGTCTTATGTTGACGCTGCTAAGCTTATGAATGACCTCAAGAATGCAGGTACTAAGTTTACTTATACCACAGCTTCTGAAGTATCTTCTGTTCAGGCAAAAGAATACGTTAAACTCTTTAACATATTCGCTTCTGCAGTTATTGAACGTGGTTACCAGGGCAAGCAGCTTGAAAATGAAATCAAGTGCGCATCGGGTAATGCTTACTCAATGCTCAAGGCAACACCTGCTACATACAATGAAGACGGTACAGTTGCTACTGAAGCAACCGTATCTAAGAATGGCGTAGCAGCTAACCCACGCTTTGGTTCATTTGATGCATCAGGTAAGCTTGTTAACGAAGGCGCAACAAAGTACTCATCAGCATCTTGGAACAGATACGTGAGAGCTCTTGCTGCCGCAGTTGACCTTGCTAACTATGGTAACGGTTCTTATAAGTATAAGAATTCCGGCACATTCAATATCAATGACCGTAAGAACTATGACGCTCAGCTTGCTAAGATTTACAATGTTGATACTGAACTTCAGGCAGCTGAAATCGGTCTTACCGAGTTTGAGAGCTGTGAGCTTACTGTAACTCCTGTTGCAGGTGCTAAAGTAACAATCGACGGCGTTGCTTACTCAGGTCCTGTAGCTGTAGAAAAGGGTCAGGTTGTTTCAATCAATGTAACAGCAGAGGAAGGTTATACTCTTAAACCTGAACTTACTGTTAACGGCGACAAACTTACATTTGACGATACAGCAACAGCATTCCCGTATGAGCTTACTGTTACAGGCAATACTACAATCGTTCCTTCGGTTGAGTCATTGGCTCCGTCAACTCATAGTGTTAATGCTTCACTTGTTGTAGCAACATCTTCAAAGGGTGCTACTAACAATAAGGGCGTAAACGGAACATATAAAGTAACTGTTTATGACAGTGCAAACGCTCCTGTTCTTGAAAAGTCATTTGACCTTACAACTGATGCAAACGAGATTAGTCTTGACCTTGCACCTGGCACATATACAGTAACAATTACTTCTGAATTCGCTCTTGCACGTACAGTAAGCATTGTTGTTGGTGACGCTGATATTGCAGGTCCTGCAATTGCAATGGTTGTTTGTGACTACAATAAGGATGGCAATGTAACCGGCGCAGATGCTACTGCTGTATATTCAGTTGCTTCTAAGGCTGCTGATCTTCGTTATGACCTTAACGGTGACGGCTCGGTAACCGGTGCGGATGCTACAACTGTTTATGCTATTGCATCATCTGCTATCGCACTTCCTGCTGTTACTATTAAGTAATATTAGCTTCTATACTTCTTAGGGGCGAAAGTCCCTAAGAAGTTTTACTTGAAAATTACGATAACTTGTGTTATCATTTAATTAAGCAGAGCTATGGCTTTGCTTTGTCTTGATATATTCGGCTTTTGCCGTTTATATACTATGCCCGCTTTGGGCGGGGAGGCTATGGGCAGTTTCGTTTAGTAAATATTTAGTGTTTCACGGTGTTTGGCTTTTGCCAAAGTTGCTTGGTTTCATATTTTTATGTTTTCTGACCGATTTTGTCTTTGCCCTTCACGGCGATTCTGCTTCTCCCCAAATTAAGCAATTTTTTTAACAAGGAGGTAACACCAATGAATACAATTGCGAAAAAACGAGTAGGTGTTATTTTCGGTACACTTGCGTTTTTGGCTTTTGTTGCGCTTGTTGTGTGCCTTCCTCGTACTTCGTATGCTGCTGCGCTCGGAACGGAGAGCCCGAACGTTTATTGCACATACACAGATTCTAACGGCAAACAATACGACGGTGATAAGTTACCTGCCGGTACATACGACGTCAGCTTTTATTTAGAGGGCGTCACCGAGTTATCGGTTGTGCAGGTTACATCAACCTATTCTTCGGATGTATCGGTGCAGAGTGAGCCTAAGGCTCTTCTTTCTGATGAGGTTGCCGGCGTATCTTCGATGGGAACCGTAACGAATGATTCTAATTTGGTATTCGGCTTTGTTTCAGATGCTGACACTTGTTCATCTGTAACAAAGGACGGCACGTTGCTTGCAACCTTCTCGGTTGCTTTTGCAAAGGATTGTGACGCCGCTGATGTTATTTCGGTTTCAACAGACCCAAATAAGACTTTCGTTTTGGCTAATTATAATGACGGATTTGACGATGAGTACGCTCTTGTTACCGAATCTGCCGATTATCCCGGTTCTCTATATTTAATGACCTGTGACGTTTCACCGTCAACCGGTCATAGCGTAAACGGTTCGCTTGTTATTATGACAGATGCGAAAGGCAATACTGCCAACAGTCCTGTTTACGGTGAATATACGGTTAACGTATATTCCGATTCAGCTCGTACCGAGCTTGTCGGTACAACCACATCATCTCTTAAAGATGGTGTAAACGCTTTCTCTATTGATTCGTTAAAGGACGGAACCTACTATCTTTCAATCTCGTCTGATTATGCAATAGCTCGTAATGACGTTACCGTTATCGTAAACGGTGCCGATATTACTAATGCGGTTATCCCTATGATGGCTTGTGATTTTAATAAGGATGGTATAATTACAGCTGCCGATGCAACAAGTGTATATCTTTTTGCTTCAAAGCAAACGGATTTAAACTATGACCTTAACGGTGACGGCGTTGTAACAGGCGCCGATGCAACAGCAATTTATGCATGTTCATCCGGTTCCGGTTATTATAACGGATTAGAGATAAAGTGATTTTTTTCAAAATAAATAAAGGGGATTTCTAAGTGAAAAAGACATTTAGAAAAGCAATAGCTGTTCTTCTTGCAGTTCTTATGGTTGCATTCTCCGTTCCGTTTTCTGCTTTAGCAGGTACTCCTGATGCGCCGGATATGTTCGGTGAAACAAATTATACTGTTACTAAAAACAGAAAATGGTGGGTTGATGACGGCGTTGATACAAGCCTTTCAAAGCTTCAGTCAACTCCTGAATATTGGAGCTATAACAGCGACGAAACTTATAACCAAATGGGTTCATGGAGTTTAAGCTTCGGTGGACGATTTGAAGATTATGGAAATATTGGCTATGAAGACCATCGTAATGACTATAAGCCTGTAATTGCTGCAACAGTATCTTCACAGGGTACTAATGCAGGTATGAAAGAGGCTATTGCAAAAGTTAAAGATAAATCAGATACAAACGCAATTAAAAACTATGCTGCATCATACTTTCAGAATTACTATGGCATGGATGCGTCACATACTTATGAAGCCGTTAAGACAGCTAAAAATATTCTTAACCCTGCAACACTTAAGGCAGGCGATCGTATTGCTGTAACAGTTGAATTTGGTGGTTTTGACGTTCTTCAAAACGGTCAGTTCAAGGGTAAGTTCAATAAGGAATACCTTAAAGCTGCAGCTTATTCTTCAAAGCCATCACGTGGCGATACATGGAAGGCTGTTTCTTCAGGTGCTGCAGGTTGTATAGCCGATGGCACTCAGTTTTATCCTACAGCGTTAGCCTTTGCAGGAAACAATGTAAATGTTGAAGATGGTACATTCTATGGTGCAGTTACAGGTAAGGCTGCTGTAGCAGGTGATCAGTCAGTATCTAACTTTATTGGTACTGCAGACGGCGTAAAACCATTCGGTAAGTATGGTATTGTTTCTTTTGTATATAGTTTTGAGGTTCTTCAAGACTGCGACCTTTCAGATGTATTTACATTTGACACAGATATTGCCGGTACAGAGTTTGAGCCTTATTACAGAACTTCACTCGACGGTACTGGTGAACCGAATAACACTAATGCTGTAAATCCTGAATTGTTCCTTATTACACATGACGATACAGATAGCACTTTTGCTAACTGGGCATTAATTTGGACAGATTATGCAAAGGAATCAACACCTGAAACTAAGACTTATACTATTACATTTAATGACATCAACGGCAAGACTGTTGATACGCAGACAGTTAAAGAAGGCGAAACTCCAACAGTTCCTTCAACAAATACTGCTGCAGCTGTAAATTATAAGAGCGATAATAAGCACGAAGTAACAACTTACTCATGGCCTGCAGTATCAGCTGCTACTGCAGATACTACTTATACTGAGGTTGCTACTACAGCTGAGGAAAATTGTAACATTACTTATGCAGAGACAAGCAAGCATACACTTGTTTCAGGTACTGTTCTTACAGGAACATGTACTGTATGTAATCATGTAGATACTCAGACTAAGGACGATAAGCTTGACGGTACAGCTTACTATGCTGCACTTGATGCTGCAAAGGCTGTTGACGGTACTAAGTACACAGCTGAATCTTATGCTAAGGTAACAGCTGCTCTTGAGACTTATGCTCAGGCTAAGGTTGAAGCTTATACAGATCAGGCACAGGTAACTGCTGCTGCTACTGCTCTTGAAAATGCAGTTAATGGTCTTGAGGCTCTTCCAACATCAGATGTTTATACTTACACATTCGCTGGCGGTAAAACTCAGACTGTAACAGCTGATAAGGGCGCTGCTCCTATAGCTCCTGCTAACACAGCTGCTACAACAGTTGATAACAACGACGGTACTCATACGGTAACATCTTACACTTGGGAAAAGACAGGCGAATTCACATTTGCTGAAAAGGCTAATGCTGATACTAAGGATTGTACTTACGGTGAATACACAACAGTAACTGCTTCTACAATTGCTAAGGCAGGTACTGAAAAGGCTACATGCTCAGTATGCGGTCACGAAGATGTAAGAGACCTTGCTAAGCTTGACGGTACAGCTTATTATGCTGCACTTGCTAAGGCAGAGGCTGTAAAGGCTGACGATTACACAGCAGAATCTTATGCTAAGGTAACAGCTGCTCTTGAAGCTAACGCTAAGGCTACTGTTGAAGCTTATACAGATCAGGCACAGGTAACTGCTGCTGCTACTGCTCTTGAAGATGCAGTTAAGGGTCTTGTTAAGGTTTATACAATCACATTTACAAACGCCGCAGGCACTGTAGTTGATACTCAGAAGCTTGCTGCAGGCGCTACTCCTGTAGCTCCAAAGACAAATACTGCTGATACAACTGCTACACCGGCAGGTAGTAAACAGCACAGCCATACAACTTATAGCTGGCCGGCAGTTTCTGCTGTAACAGCAAACGCTAACTATGACGAAGTTGCTAAGGTTGTAACAGAAGATTGCACAAAGGGTAAACCTGTTGTAACAGAGCCTACACTTGATAAGCCGGGTTCAGAAGTTACAAGCTGTACAATTTGCGGTCAGGTTCTCGAAACTAAGGTTCTTCCTCAGCTTAAGGGTTATGATATCACAGTTGCTAAGACTGCTTACGGTACAACAACTCTTAACAGCGAGGACGCAACAAACGGTAAGACTACTAAGGTTCCTGCTAACTCAACTGTAACTCTTACAGCTCAGGCTAATGAGGGTGCAGAGTTCGTAGGTTGGAAGGTTGCTAACAAGCTCGTTTCAACTAACGAAACATATTCATTCACAGCAGTTGCTGATACAGAGGTAACTCCTGTATTTACAGAAACAGCTGAATCAACATTCGTAGTTGTATTCATTGATATGTACGGTAACGTTGTATCAACTCAGGAAGTAGCAAGCGGTGCTGACATTAAGGTTCCTGCAACTGCTCCTATCTATCCTGGTTATACATTCAAGGGCTGGGCTCTTACAAACGATGAGATTACCGCTCTTACAGAAGGTAAGACCATCAGAGCTATCTATGAGAAGGATGCTACTCAGACTTACACAGTTAAGGCTGCAGGCGCAACAATCACAGTTAACGGCACTGACTACACTGACAAGGCTGAAAATGTTGCATATGACGCTAAGGTAACAGTTACTAAGGCAGGCGCAACATCATGGACAGTAAACGGCGCAACAGTTGGTTACGGTGAATCATACTCATTCTTCTGTGCTTCGGATATCGAACTCACAGCAGTTACAAAGGCTGATGACACTTCTAAGACTCAGGTTGCTATCGTTTCAACAACTCGTCCTTCAGCTACAGATTGCGACGTTCTCTTTGTTGCAACACGTACTGTTGCTGATAATGAGACAGTAGTTAGCCAGGGCTTCGTATACGGTAAGAATGTAACAGCTTCTGACCTTACACTTGAAAACGTTGGCAAGACTGCATCAGGTACAAATCCTGGTAAGGTTAGAGTTATTTATAACAACACCAACGCTTCACAGATTGGTTTGAACTACGGTCTTACTGCAAAGACAGGCGTTGCCGGCGCAAGAGCATTCGTAGTTACTAAGGATGCAGATGGTAATGTTCATACTTACTATTCAGAAGCATCACTTTACGACTATAATGCTTAATTAACACAATTTAGCAAAGCTTTCACCCCTGCCTTAAGGGGTGGAGGCGAGCTTTGATAAATTAAGGAGGACACACCTAATGAAAGAGCTTTATACAAAGCCGGTGTCAGAGGTTAATGAATTTTCTCAGACAGCTGATGTTATTACTACATCTGGTAATGGTACTGACTGGGGCTTCGGTGGAAATGACTAATCCTGTCTCTTATACACATCTGACGCTGCCGACGAATAGCCTTGTGTAGAT
>OWJL01000242.1_pt1 | contig 18994 bp, 10 predicted proteins | sample 1732571 | NCBI WGS metagenome assembly OWJL01 (sample SAMN05065730, study PRJEB22554) | human gut metagenome | biome: ENVO:2100002; feature: ENVO:00000062; material: ENVO:00002003 | host: Homo sapiens | place: USA
ATATCAAACTACAGATTGCTAATATATTCTTTTTCATTACTAATTTATCATTTGGGTTCGAATTTACTAAAATTATTCTATGACACTGCCACCTGTCGCACCATTTACCATGATTTCGTGCACCAGACTATTGAGATACATTTCCAGATTAGTGTACTTTCCATTTTTGTCAATAGTCGTTTCTTTCCCATCAGCAGATTTCTTGGGATTCAAACCATATTCTTCTTCCCAGTAGTCGGGAATACCGTCACCGTCCGTATCTTTCACGTTTGCATTGGTTACAGATTTCAGAACATCGTAGGGATCACTTACTCCTAAGGCTGTGCAGACATCTTTCGGGTCGTTGATATATCCACTTTTGTTTTGTGAGTAGCCGGAAAGACCTTTCCATTTACTGGCATCTCCCGTGCAACTTGCTTTTCTGTTTTTAACGTCGCTGATTATCAACTCGTCGACTTTATCACGATAGTTACTGGCTCCTGCATAGCTCATCACACGTTCATAAGCTTCATCCGGCGTATGAGTTCTTACATTTCCTGCCTTAACTACCGGTGAACTTGATTTTATCTGGGTATGTTGGTTCCAAAGCTCCGTAGTTGCACAGTTCTTTTCATCCATTTGTTCAAATACGCCTTTTGTCCAGTTATCATTGCTAACAGTCGTATTGCCTACCACTTTATTTCCGTCGATATAAAACTTTCCCCAAGTTTGAAGCCATTTTTTGTAGGCTTCGCCGGAGTAATTTTCCGGATATACATCCGGCTTGGCGATACGGTAAGCACGGTCTGCTTTACCACTTTCATCGGTTCCGGGGCCTGGTTTGTAGTAGTTGTTAACGATATTCACGTGTTGCGCTTCACCACCGTAGCAGCCTTCGCCTCCCCAGTTGTAGTAAACGTTGTTGCGCATATCCACTCGCTCTCCATCGTTGTTGTTCAGTGCTAATGTAGTATATCGGGGACCAAGGCGTGGAACACGGCTTTCGCAATGGGCTATCAGGTTATGGTGGTAAGAGGCATAGTTTCCTCCCCAGTTACCGCCATATCCGTGAGAAGCGAATTTGCCTGTGGCAGCATTGATCTTTACATCAGTCACACGTAAGGCTTGATAAGCTAAACACCATTGTACGGTAGAATTTTGCATACCATAGACAGAAAGACATTCATCGCTTCCCCAGCTTACTGAACAATGGTCGATGATTACATTTTGTTTGTCACAACCTCCTAATCCGTCGCAGTCTACGTTAGAGTTTCCGGGGCGGAAACGGATGAAACGAATGATGATATTGCTGGAATTAATCGTAAATGGATAATTGGCGATACAGATACCGCCCGGTGATGTTTGTCCGGCAATGGTCAGATCATCTTTCTGGGTTTTTAATTCCGATTTCAAATAGATGGTACCCGACACATCAAATACAATCGTTTTAGGACCGTCTTGTTTCATAGCCCAGCGCAGACTTCCGCTGATACTTCCACTGGCGTCGTCTTCAAGGCTAGTCACATGATAAACTTTTCCCCCGCGTCCTCCGGTGGTATTGCGACCGTGACCTTCGGCGTATGGGAAAGCAAGAAGTTCTCCATAATCCAGTTGCTTGACATCAGAAGATGTCCCACCTGGATTATTTGTTCCTCCACCTGTATCATCTACAGGATCGTCGGAAGAGCATGAGGTACATAATCCTGCGATGCTGAATGCAATAGCTACATAAAATAGAGATATTTTCTGCTTCATAATCTTTTAACTGTTTGGGGATATAGACGATTTATTTGTTGGGATACAACGTTTCTACCAGACTGTTGAGGTAAACCTCCAGATTGGTATACGTTTTACTTAGAGTATATTTGGAACCGTCGGCCTTACTTTTGGGGTTCAAACCGTTGGCAGTTTCCCATTCATCAGGGATGCCGTCACCGTCGGTGTCTTTCGGACCGGTTTCCTTTTTATATTCCGGCCAGCCACCTACATCGCTGGCTTTATCAATAAGTCCCTTTTCACTGCCATTACTGCCGTCTGCCGTATAATCTCCGTTGCGAACGTTGGCTATGATGCGTTTATCGACATCATCATATTTTAAGGAAGCACCGGCATACTTTAATACTGATTCATAAGCTTCTTTTGCCGATTGAGTGAATTCGGATGCATCTTCGGAAATGGTAAATTCGTTACTTGACTGAAGTGCTTTTTCTCCTCCATCGGGTAAAGGAACGGTTTCTGTTGCATTGGGGTGTAGCCCTTGCCAGTTGTCATTGTTTACAGAAGTAAGCAGAGATTGATATTCGGCTTTCAATTCAGGACATGTGCCATCAAAATAGTTTCCTTTCAGATAAAAAGTACCCCATATGCCTTTGGTGTTCTTGTTTGTACCGTCATCACCGTTAGGTTGGAAGATACGGTTTACAATATTTTTCTTGGTATTGGTAATCGGTCCGGGCTTGTAGTAGTTGTTCACGAAATTATAGCTTCCTCCTTCTCCTGCATAGCCACCATTGGTTGGTCCCCAGTTATAGAAAACATTATTTCGTAAATCGACTTTTTCATTTTCCGGTTTCCCTGTATAGCGGCTACCGCATAAACGTGGTGTACGGCTGCTGTGGTGGGCTAATAAGTTGTGGTGGAATGTAGCGGGTGATCCTCCCCATATTCCTCCGTAACCGTGATTACCTTTGGTGTGTACCGAACGATTCAAACTTTCGCTGATGATACACCATTGCATGGTAAAGTTAGTGTTATCGTAGAAAGAAGCACATTCATCAGTGCTCCAACTCATCGAACAATGGTCAATGATAATATTTTTATGTTGCTTTCCCCATAGTGCATCGCCACTATCGGCTTCTGCTTCTGTTGTAAAGTTGTCCGATCCCATGCGGAAACGTATGAAGCGAATGATTACGTTGTCTGCCTGTACGGATACGGGATGTCCTTTCAGGCAAATGCCGTCACCCGGTGCACTCTGGCCGGCAATCGTTACATCTCCGTTGGTTATCTTCAAGGGGCTTTTCAGTTCTATCAATCCGCTTACCGCAAATACGATCGTGCGCTTTCCCGTACGATTTAATGCGTAGCGTAGTGTTCCTTGTGTAGTGTTATCTTTGTCTTCAAGCGAAGTTACTGTATACACTTCTCCGCCTGCTCCGCCGGTAGTATAACGACCTGCACCGTAAGCACCCGGAAAGGCATAACGCGTTTCGGCAGGTGTCTCTTCTTCACCACCTTCGTTCTCATTACCACCGTTACCGGTATTCTGTCCCGGTGTTTCATCAGTGATACTTGGGTCTTCGCTGCTGCAAGCAACCGATAGGTTGATTACACAGAAGCACAATAATCCTATTTTAATAGATTTGAGCATACAAATTATCTTTTAAAAAAATAGAGTTCTTTGTCTCATACATTATATTTGCTGATGATGTGACAAAGAACTCTTTATTAAATCTTATTGGTTTTATTCGCTTACTGTACCGTACTGGCTTACAGTTTTCACTGTATAAATATTGCTTTCGTCAGTGTTGGTCAGTGTAACGGTAGTGTCTGTAGTTTGCCCTGCATAGTTACCATTCATAAAGATGAGGTAACCGGCAGCACCGGATACTGCATCCCATGTCAGAGTGTTTCCCGACAGATTGACATTGGTAGGTGCTGCAAGGGGAGTTTCCATATACTCTTTCGGGTTCCAGCTGTCAATAGTTATTATATTCTCATATGTATATTTAGCTGCTTCGGATGCTGTTAGCACTGAACTCGTGAAGGAAACGTTTCCGGAGGTGATTGTTTTACTTTCCGCAATCATATTTCCATTCTTGTCGATAGTGTTATATTCAGCATATAGTGTAGGTATTTGTCCACCATATCCCCAGTGTGAATCTATAATATCCATTTTCAACTTGGTGTTGATCCAGACAGTTTTCGTGGTTGTTGCTTGGGAACGTCCGAATGAGAATTTTGTATCATCACCGTTTACCGTACAATCTTTTATAACATATCCGTATTTATCGCTTTCACTGGTACGCGAAGCAGTTATAACGCTACCACCGTCATTGCCTGTATTATAGAATGTACTGTTTTCGATAAGTACATCGCCACTTCCCCAGATATAATCTGTATGGCCTTCAATCCATGAGTTATAAACGTATGCACGATGAGGGGTTGTATTGTTCCAATAACGGGTCCACCATGTATCCTGGTAGGAGACAAGCAAACAATTATTCAAAGCAAAGCGGTCTTCACGGTTTATCAAGGCTTCTGCCTGTCCGTTTTTACCTAAACCACCAGTGTGACGATTTGAGAATGCACCATAAAGATTGATGATTGAAATGTTTTCAGCATAAAAATCTGTGGCTTCAATCAACACTACTGTGTTTTGCTCTTCACTATATCCGGCTTTGCGGGCTGGTGAGTTTTCGTTGAAAATAGAATAAGGCCATGAGGTAGCATTACTTGAATCATCTACACGGTTTACTGCAAACTGGATTTTAACACCATCGCGGCTCTCACCGATTAAATGAACAAATGGTTTATTCTTATTGATTCGGACACATTCATTATAAGTTCCGTTGGCAATGAAGATTTTATAAGGACTGGTCGGTGGGGTAGTGATGGCGTTGATTGCAGCCTGGAGAGTAGTGTAATCACCATTCCCTTTTGAATCAACAATTGCATCGAATACTTTTCCACCACCCGAAATTTCAGATTTGGCAGTAAAGCTTAAAAAGAAGTCTTCGTCGTAAGCTCTTCCCTGCATATCCGTTAATGCTCCGGCAGGAACTTCGAAAGTACATTCTTTGTTTTCCATACCAGAGAAGGTATAACGTACTTTTTCGTAGTTGATGGATACACGCACTACTCCTCCGTTGAAATAGATTTCTGTATCCGGAGCCTGACGCATGGCTTTGCTGAAAGTCAGTTCTACATACCCGCTCGGACCTACTACATCACCATCATTGATATTCTGTGAAATCAGAACAGGGATGCTTGTATCTTCTGCATCATCGTTGTCATTACAGGAAGCACCTGTAAGAATCAACAAGAACAGAAGTAAGTATTTACTTATTGTATTGATTGAATTTGTATTCATAATATCTGTTGCTTTTTAGAGAAGATTCTCCGTCAAGTAAATGCAAATTCCAGACTTGACGGAAAACCTTGTAGTTTTATTTAGTTATTTGTTCCAACGTTGGTCACCGACTCTGTATTCTTCAGGAACATCTGCTCCAAAAGTCAAATCTTCACTTGAGCCATTAGGGAATAGCTGATCGGAAGTCAGAGGAAGACTAGTATAGTCTTTTCCCCAGTCGGTAGCACCAAATGCAAAGTCAGAAGCCTTATACAAGCCGTTTACGTTTAGAGTTGTAGCTACAGAACTTGGGTTGTAGAAAGGTTTAACTCCACCTTTGGCAAACAGGGTGTTTGATATAGTCATTGTCATATCTTTTGTATCTCTGCAGAAAGCATCACTTGCTGACATATCATAGAATGTGCAATCCTTGATTGTTATTGTACCGGTTTGTCCGGACTTGTGTCTTATGAATTGAGACGCAGAAGCTCCCTTGGCTACAATAACAGAAGTATTGGAAACCGCTAGGTTGAGAGTTGTTAATGTTACCTTGTCAGAAAGAAGTAATCCATAATGATTGGATGTTGCTGCTCTTCCCAATCCTTTGATGATACAGTCGTCAATAGTAACAGACATAGCATTACTTGTACTTGCATTCATACGAACGATACCACGGATATTGGTAATTGTACACGAGGTAACTTCTATTTCTTTGATGCAACCTGAAGCACCGTTTTGATAAATAAGGGTTGTATTTCCTTCATCGGTAATATTCAGATTATGGAATTCTACTTTATCACATATTCCGCTGGCACCTACGCCCTTTTTAATAGTCATATTAACCTGTCCGTCTTGACTGTCACCCCAGAAAATAAGGTGAGTCACGCCGGCAGCAATGCTTTCTTTTTCTTGTGCAAATCCTTCTGTTCCGGAAACATTGATTAATATTTTTCCTGAAAGATTATCCCAGTTGGCAAGGGCATCTTCCCATGTCATTTCAGTATAACCCGTCGGTTTACCTTTCTTAGTTGTAAAGGTGATACGAGAACATATAGAGCCGTTTGCGAAAGCATAAGCCGTATATTCCGTACTGGAAGCCAAACCTGTGATTGTTACCTTATGTGCAGCAATATCTGCTGGTGATAATTGGGTTCCTGATTCAGGTACTCCTTCGGTAGAAAGAACACAAGCATATTCATCTACATCCACCGTTTCTTCCCATGAGAATACAGCTGAATTTGCTGTTATATCACTGATGGTAGATTCGATTTCCAAACCAGGGATGGTAACAGTCTGTGAACCACGTGGATTATTTCCATTATAAATAGTAATCGTGTATTCAGTGAACGACTTCAAATTTTCAACCCATGCTTCACCTGCGGCAGCTTCTGTTGACGAAATAACACGTGAAGTTGCTTCTGTGGCACCCGTTTCCATGATTTCGAAATGATCGACTGCTAATCCGGCTTCCCATGACATGCGTACTTTTCCTTGACCTTCAGGTAAGTCTTCAGTAGTTGGAATATTCAGGATAGCTTCTTCCTTAACTGAAGCAAAAGTCTTTTTATAATTTACCCAACGAGATTCTTTCTCTCCGGAAATAGACTTGATACGCATATAATAAGTCGTATTTACAGCCAGATTATCCATTGTGTAAGGTGACTGCTTGATCCGGTTGGCAGGATCATTTCCATAAACGATATTTCCATTTTCTTCTGATCCCATTGGAGTCTCGTCAGTCATCTCGTTAGGACTAATCTCGATAATGTAATAGTCAGTATTGGATGTTGAGCTCCAAGTTACTACCGCTCTGGCTACTTTACTGTCTGTTTCTACACTGATTCCGTTTTCATCAGTTCCGAAAGGACGGCTATAGGAAGAGTCAATATCCCAATCACTTTTCTCTGTACACGAAGATACAGCCAAAGAGGCCAGGAGCATGAAAGCTCCCATTCCCAATATATTTTTTATATTCTTCATCATTTTACGATTTTAAGATTAATCCGAATAACCATAAGAGTTATGTAATTTACCGTTTGAGGTAGAGATGGTTGTAGAAGCTATCGGCAATAAATAACGATTTTTCACAGCCTTGTTCAATCCGCCAGAAATACTAGGCAAGTTTACTTTCAGATTCTTTTGCTCCTTGTCACTGGTTTCAGCACCGAAGAAGCTCTTGTTTTCATATTCTCCACCTACTTTAGCTCCAAATACGAGAGAAGTCATATCGATATACATCGGATTGTCCGTGCGATATTTATAGTTCACATACTGTGGATATGTACCATTATACACTGCATTTGTATATTCGTTTTTGAACTCGTCTATTTTTTCGCTCAACAGGTTCCAACGGATTAGGTCGAACTTACGAACACCTTCTCCTGCCAGTTCCCATGCATTTTCGTCAACAATTGCATCGAAGAAGTCTTTTCCCATTAGAGCAGTCCATGCAGCATCACGTTTGGTTGCATCGGTGAAAGCACGGTCGTGTACTTCTTTCAGGGCTGCTGTGGCTGTTAATGTACAACCTTCGGCTGTTGCACCCTTACCATAAAGTTCGTTCACAACTTCGGCATACATCAGCAATACTTGCGGATAACGCATTTTCACTACGTTGATACCGGAACAAACTTTCTGATCGCTGGCCAATACAGCTGCGTACCATTCAGAGTTTTCCATCATCTTACGATAATCCCATTTTCCACAATAAAGACCGAAAGGAGCATTTCCTAACATATATTCTTTAAATACTTTGGTGTTTTTGTCTGTAGAAAGTTGTGAAATAGCACAAGTCAGATCGCGGCGGATATCTCCTTCGCCAAACGACAGATAATAAGGAGCAGTCAGTTTCAACTTACCGGATGAGTTACCTTTCGGACCGAATAGGGAACTGGCACCGTTTATACGATATCCGATAGTATATCCCAGCTCACCACTTTTGTTCAGTCCCATTGGAATCTCGAACAGGTTTTCTTGATAAGTCTGATCAAGTTGTCCGATATTAATTAAACGCCAGTATTCTTCTACAGAAGGATTCAGTTTATGTTTTCCTGAACTGACAACAGCAGCCAGATGTTTTTCTGCTAATTCGAATAGTTCTCTACGTTTGGCATCACTGCAGCGTTGAGTTGGATAAGTTGCATCACTATTATTTCCAGTGATATATCCTTCTTTAGCTTGTTCGCGGATAGCATATCCGGCACGTGTCATTGCAATGTTAGCCAAGAGAGCGTGAGCATAGCCTTTGCTTACATGTTCGGTTGTATAACCGTCTTCACCAGCCCAAGGTAAATATCCGATAGCTTCCTCGAGTTCGATTATCAATTCATCCATGATATCGTCACGGTCTGCCTTTCCAATGTAAACATTAGACAGGTCGCTGTTGGAAGATTCTGTTTTGAAAGGAATATCACCGAACAAGCGGATCAGATCGAAATAAATCATCGCACGCAATGTCATCGCTTCTGCACGGAATCTCATCATGCTGGTACGGGTTGCTCCTGCTTGTTGTATCAGTTGGCTATTGTTTATACCATCTACTACCAGATTCGCATTCTCGATTACTCCGTACATGGCATCCCATACTTTGGAAAGTTGTGACCATCCCGGATTAGCGTTGTAGTTCATATTACCACGTTCGCTGGACGTGTTGCTTGCATCCGTACCCAAACCGTCAATCAGTTCACAGTCGGTATTGGTTCCGGCAATGATAGGCAGGAAGTTAGAATAAGTCTGGTCTTGCGTCAGGCTGCCGTAAACTTTATTAAGTGCCAATTCTGTATAATAGGCATTATTAAAAGTTGATTCATTATCCAATTCAGACGGTGAGGTCTGATTCAGGAAGTCCGAACAGGAAGACAGGGCAATTAACCCCAGCCCCAGGAATAATGTCTTATATATTTTCATACGATCAATCTGTTTAATGTTTTAATTAGAATGTAACGTTAATACCACCCACAAATGTGCGGCTCTTAGGATAAGCGGCGTAATCTATGCCCGGAGTCATCGCATTTTTCTTACTGCTTGTATCAACTTCAGGGTCTGCTCCGCTGTAGTTAGTCCAACAGAACAGGTTATATCCTGTCAGATAGATTCTCACATTCTGCATAAACGCTCTCCTTACAATTGTTTTCGGAAGAGAGTATCCGATAGTGATGTTATTCAAACGCAGGAATGAGGCTTTTTCTACTGCATAATCAGTCAGCTGCATGGTAGTAGCGCTGGCCGGATTGTACATATTGGCGTTAGCGTTTATTTCATTCAGACGTAATCCTGCTGTTGTCATGTCTCCATAGGTATTGAGGACATCTGTAGAGCTGGACGACAGGTTCAAACCAGTTTCCGGATCAATCCATGTGTAACGGTTAGACAATCTGAAATCATTGTTTAAGTTATAACCGGTTCTTGAACCTGAACGGAAAGAAGCTGCCAGTTTTGTTCCATTGACAATTACATTTCCGAGAGAGTAGTTGAAGAATACATTGAAGTCGAAATTACCTACGCGACCATCGAATCCAAAACCACCGGTTGTAGGAGCGATAGTGTTACCCAAACGTTGTTTGAGAGGGTTACCATCTTTATCACATTCCAGTTTCAAACCACCCGGATAGTATTTACCACCGGTGATAGTAGGACTGTTATCTTGCATTCCGTCTTTTAATCCCCATTCACTACCTGCCCAAACCAGTTCGCCGGTAGGGTTGGTGACAGGATCATATACGGTATAATAACCGTTTGTCTTATATCCCCAAACTTCACCCAAACGTCCGCCTTTCTCTACGCGGAAGTCTTCGTATTTGGCCATTGTACTACCTGACCAGTTACTACTTTGCCAGGGAGAGTCTGTATTCAGTTTATCAATGCGGTTGCGGTTGTAGGCAATGTTGGCATTGAAGTTCAAAGAGAAATTCTTTTTATCAAATAAAACAGCACTAACAGACAATTCTACACCTTTATTGGATGTCTGTCCGAAGTTCTTGTACTGATAGTTATATCCGGAGAGAGAAGGAATTTCAGTACGCATCAATAAGTCTCTGGTTGTATTCCAGTAAAAGTCGATAGCACCGGAGATACGATTGTTCCAGAATCCATAGTCAATACCGATGTTACGGGTAACTGTTGTTTCCCACTTCAAATCGGGGTTGTATAAGTTCGTTCCATGTTCCAACATGGTAGTGCTTTCTCCGTTGAAGAAAGGATTGCGTGCATCATTACCTCCCAAAGAGTAAGTGGTGGAAAGCAAACCGGAATTGATACGGTTGTTACCGGCAGTACCGAAGCTTAAACGTAGTTTCAAAGCTGACAGCCAGTCTTGAGTGTTACTCATGAAAGCTTCGTCAGAGATACGCCATGCCAAAGCTGCTGACGGGAAAACACCCCAACGATTTCCGGAACCGAACTTGCTCGAACCGTCTGCACGTACTGTAACAGCAAGCAAGTATTTATCCATCATGGTATAGTTCACACGACCAAAGAATGATAATATGTTTTCTTTTGCAGCAATGGTAGATTGGTTGGCTAAAGCTTTGCCCGAACCCATATTTGCTTTCATATCATCGAAATTCATAGTGACAGGGAAAGCTACAGATACATTTTCTATTGATTTCCTTTGGCTGCTGCTTACTTCATGTCCGATCAATACATTGAGTTTATCACGACCTTTGAACAGTTTTTTGTTATCATAGGTCAATGTGTTGGCATTACGCCAGCTCATCGTCTTTTCTCTCAACAGGTAGGCTTGTGGCTGACCGTTATATCCATATTTAGAATTAGATACTGCATCTACTCCCCAATACTGTTCTGTATCGTCAAACTTCCATCCATATCCGAATTCGGAACGGAATGTCCAGTTCTTGAATGGTTTCCAGTTTAAACCTACATTGTAGTTCTGGTTGAAAGTATTGCGGGTTTTATCCGTTGCAAGCAGACGTTCCAATGGAGATTTCTGTTGTGCCGAACTGTTTTCTTCGTCGTCATCACTGTATTTAAGTGAATCAACCGGACGGAATACGGTAGCATTAGCCACAGTTGAATTGGCAGCATTGGATTCATTGGTATCAGCACCACCACCTAAACCGTCAATGGTAGAGTAACTTAACCGGGCGTTAAAGTCCAGTGTCATCCATTTATTCAGTTCTGATTTAATTTTTGCATTTACATTGTCTTTTTTGAAACCGGAATTAAGCATGATACTTTTTTCTTCATTATGGGCATAGCTGACACTATAAGTCATTTGCTTGGTTCCGCCACTTACATTAATGTTATATTGTTGCTGGTTTCCAGTACGTCCGAACATCTCGTCTTGGTAATCGGTACCATCAATAGAACGCCAGATATCCATATCGGCAAAGTTACCATAATCCAGAGAACCGATTTCACGCTGATAAGCAACGAAATCGTAAGGACTCAAGACTTCAGTCAGTTTGGTTACCTGTTTAAAACCGAAAGAAGCACCGAAGTCTACTTGCGTTTTACCTTCTTTTCCGCTCTTGGTAGTAATGATGATTACACCATTTGCACCACGGGCACCATAGATGGCTGTGGAAGAAGCATCTTTCAATACGTCGATGCTTTGAATTTCCGAGGGAGCGATATCACTAATGCTTGAAACAGGGAAACCGTCTACAATATATAAAGGAGAGTTATCCTGTGATAGTGAACCACCACCGCGAACACGGATCTTTATATCTGCATCGGGAGAACCTTCAGTAGTAGTAACACTAACTCCGGCAAGTTTACCGGTAAGGGCTTCAGATGCACTTGCTACTGGTATAGCAGCTAAGTCTTTGGCACTAACAGAGGCTACAGAACCGGTTAAATCTCTTTTATTGACCGTACCGTAACCAATTACTACGACTTCGTCCAAAGCTTTCGAGTCGTCGACCATTTGTACATTAATTGTTTTTCTACCTTGAACGGCTACTTCTTGAGTTTTCATACCTATGTATGAAATAACCAATGTTTTTTTGCCATCAACTTTAATAGAAAAATTACCATCTAAATCTGTAATCGTACCATTGGTAGTATTACCTTTTTCTACAACAGAGGCTCCAATAACAGGCTCTCCGCTGGTGTCTTTCACGTTACCTTTTACGGTAATCGTTTGCGCAGATACGCTAAGCGATATTGCTGAAAATAGTATTAGCAATAAGGAGCGCATGTTTTTCACTTTGTTAGACATTCTTTGCATGTTTATTAATTAATGGTTGTTGTTTGATATTTCATAAAAATCCCGATGAGAGTTCATTCATCGCTACAAAAGTATGAGAATGAAGATATAGTGATGTGCAATATTTGTTTTTCACCTCGTATTTTTTGTTTTTTAGTTTGTTGCGAGGTGTAGTTATTAGCTTTGAAGGGTGTTATTTGTGTTCTAAAGGCCGGCAAATATACGAATCAGAGATTTATAAATTGATTTTTTCACCGGTTTTTATCCGGCATTCATCGGAATTTATACCGTAAATCAACTGAAAAGCCTGTGGAAGCATAGGGAAATGATGTATCTTTGAACCATTAATCAATTAATAATAGAAACAATGGAAGAGAAACAAAATTTTCCCCGTGCTACAGGCTTTTCCGGTAAAATACTGATAGCTTTGCTTTTTATCCTTTCCGGGATTCTACTGTTTGCCCGTAATATGGGATGGATAACTTCAGAAGTATTTGATTTGATCGTATCCTGGCATTCACTCCTTATATTATTAGGTATATATGCAATGATTCGCCGCCATTTCATCGGTGGAATCATCCTTTTTCTGGCGGGTGTCTATTTTCTGATAGGAGGACTTTCCTGGTTACCGGAAAATTCACAGGCAATGGTGTGGCCCCTCGCTCTGATAATAGCAGGTGTTTTATTTATCTTCAAACCCGGCAGAAATAAGAGGGCGCAATGGGCTCGTCAGCATACAATGGAACATCGTCGGCAATGGATGAAGATGCATCAGGGTAGACCGGGCATGAACTTTGAGAGTGAGCAACAACAATCGGAATCAGTAGATGGCTTTTTGCGTTCGGAGAATGTCTGGGGAGCTGCACGTCACGTAGTACTTGATGAGTTGTTTAAAGGAGCCATGATTCGTACCTCTTTCGGAGGGACAACTATTGATCTTCGCCATACCCATATTGCACCGGGAGAAACCTATATTGATCTGGATTGCAGTTGGGGAGGAGTCGAGATTTATGTCCCGTCGGATTGGACAGTCGTCTTCAAATGCAATGCTTTCTTTGGAGGATGTGATGACAAACGCTGGCAAAATGGGAATGTAAACAAGGAGAATATATTGGTCATTCGTGGAACGCTTTCTTTCGGAGGCTTGGAAGTTAAAGACTAGCGTATGAAACCACATCCGATAATAGATTATCCATTCCGCTGGATTCCGATGCTGGTGCTGGCGTTGATTCTGGTTGCGACACAGGTGGCTTTAGTCTGTGGATATACCGGAAACGACTATCTTCCTGCTCTGGTAGATGGAGTGGCAACAATTGGTTGGCTGGCAGCCATAGCCTATTTGGCCTGGTTTGTGGTCGGTCTTGTTTCGTTGTTCCAGACGGATATAATCATGATAATCGTTGGAAGCCTGTTATGGCTGGCGGGTAGTTTTATGATCTGTGATATCATGGTGAGGATTGTAGGCATATCCTATATTCCTTTTGCGCAGACAATACCTTTCCGGTTACTGTTCGGACTGCCAACCTTGATTGCCATTACTTTATGGTATCGCCTGATCGTAACTAAAGAAGAAGTACAGAATCAGGAACTGGATAAAGAATTGGCTGCACATCAGCTAACTGTGACCGAACAACAAGGAGAACCACAGACAGAATTAATAGATCGCATTACGGTGAAAGACGGTTCCCGCATTCATCTGGTAAAGACAGACGAACTGATCTACATACAAGCCTGTGGAGATTATGTAATGTTGATAACCCCTACCGGAGAATATCTGAAAGAACAAACTATGAAATATTTTGAGACCCATCTGTCTCCTGATACTTTTGTGCGTGTGCATCGTTCTACGATTGTCAACGTAACACAAATTTCGCGGGTCGAGCTTTTTGGAAAAGAAACTTATCAGTTGTTATTGAAGACTGGCGTGAAACTAAAAGTGAGTCTTTCCGGTTACCGGTTATTAAAAGAGCGATTGGGGATCTAAAATTTGTTCAATCTTATCATAAAAACTGATTTTTCCCCCATATCGGTCAAAAAATGAATGTCAGAATGAAAAGCTTCCACTACTTTTGTTTCCATCATCTAATAATGTGAATAAGGAAATGAAAAGAAAATTAGTTTATGTTTGTCTGCTGGCAATGGTTGCGGGAGGAATGATGTCCTTTTCCTATGACATACCCGAAAAACAGGAGACAGGCGGCCGGGAAGATCGAGTGATCTCTTTTCCCGGAGCTGAAGGACACGGTAGATACACGACAGGCGGCCGTGGTGGTAAAGTGTATCATGTGACTTCTTTGGAAGACGATGGTTCGCAGGGGACTTTACGTTGGGCTTTGAAACAAAATGGACCTAAAACGATTGTCTTTGATGTGGCAGGTACGATTCATCTGAAATCGGAATTACGAACAGGGAAAGATCATCTCACCATTGCAGGACAGACTTCTCCCGGAGGAATCTGTCTGGCTGATTATGGCTTTTCTATTAATTCTAATAATGTAATTATCCGTTTTCTTCGTTTCCGCCCCGGAGAAGCCAGTGGGAAAGAACCCGATGGGTTGGGCGGCTGTGATAAGAAAGATATTATGGTAGACCATTGCTCTGTCAGTTGGAGTGTAGATGAATGTCTTTCCGTTTATGGTATGGAAAACTCTACGGTACAATGGTGTATTGGCTCTGAAGCATTAAGAAAAGCGACTCATGTAAAAGGGGCACATGGATATGGAGGCAATTGGGGAGGACATAAAGCTTCTTATCACCATAACCTGATCGCTCACTGTGAGAGTCGCGTGCCTCGTCTGGGCCCTCGTCCTTCTACATTAGCTCTTGGCGAATGTGTTGATATCCGGAATAATGTTTTCTACAACTGGGCTGGAAACGGTTGCTATGGCGGGGAAGATCAGCATGTCAATATCGTCAATAACTATTATAAACCGGGACCGGCAACAAAACAGGCTTCCAAACAGGTGCAATATCGTATTGCCAAAGTCGGAGTTTATCCGCAAGCTTATGTTTACGTTGATGGAGAACCCAAAAAGAACTTGGCTTTTCAACCTTACCTGCAGAAATGGGGAACTTTCTATATTGATGGAAATAAGATAGAAGGTAACAACAAAGTTACTGCCGATAACTGGACGGACGGAGTCTATGCCCAGTTGAAGAATGATGAAAAAGTAGATTTCCTCTGGACAGAAGATGCCAAAGAATCTATCCGTCTGAAAGAACCTCTTGATTTTGGAGTAATCACTACTTATTCGGCTGACAAGGCTTATGAACAGGTGATGAACTATGCAGGTTGCTGTAATTATCGTGATGAAGTAGACAAACGTATCATTTCCGACACCCGGAAAGGAACGGCAACTTTCACCGGAGAAGGAAATAAACCCGGATTTATCAATAGCCCCAAAGACACAGGCGATTCTCCCTGGCCGGAATTATCAATAGCAGGTCTTTCGGCACCGGTAGATTCGGACGGTGATGGCATACCTGATGAGTGGGAAATAAAAAACGGACTTGATCCGAATAATCCCGTAGATGGAAATACAAAAACGAAAGATCCGAATGGACAATATACGAATCTTGAGGTATATTTGAATAGTTTGGTGCAACATATAGTCGATGCACAGAACAAATAGGTAATCAGCAATTCCCCGTTCAATGCGGAGAATTTAGATGATATGCCCTTCAGGTGTTTTATGATAACATTTGAAGGGCATATCTTTTTTGTGCATGGCTATACCAGAGGGGCACTTTTTTACCCCAGTCCGTTTTTTACTCCTTTTCTACTAAATCTTACTCTATCTTCTCTTGCTTAATCCTCAATTTTGCACTGGTGAAAGAACAAAAAAATCACTCTAGCGAAAAACATCATTAATGTACAATGAAAATCTAAACAAATGAGAAACATGAAGCCAGCACTTATAATAGCCAATCCTCCTTAGGCTTGAATCCGCCTTTTAAAGAAAAAGGGCATAGAATTTTTATTCTTTTAATAATTGTATATCTTTAAATTATATATAAACTAATATTTATGAAACATCTAGCAAGTTTATTTCTTCTGTCATTTCTGCTTTGCTGTTCTTGTTCACAGCAAATGGATGATGAATGGAAACCGAATGAACAACTTCCCAATGTGCCCGAAACCCAACCGGTTGGCGTTTCTTTCAGTAGGGCTAGTCTTGAAACTTTTGCTGAACATGGAATTACAGAGGTCGGTGTTTATGTCTACCTGCAAGATTCCATGGTATATGGAAAAAATCTCCCTTTAAATAATGGAGATTTAAAAGTCGACCTTCCTTTAGGAGAAAATCTGCAAACTTTCATCGTGGCAAATGCCGATCATCTGGTGGATACAGATAGTCTTTCCAAAGTGGTAGTTTATCAGGATGCTCATATTCAAAAGCCGGTTTATATTTCGGATGTCGTAGGCTTTACTTCAGATAACTCGGTCAGTTCGCTCAACGTAGAATTGAAACGTTTAGTCGGGCAAGCAGTGTTCCAGCCGAAAGAGACGGAGGAGGAATTGAGTGCTATCACTCGTTTTGACCAGCTGAATGTCACTTTTACGAATGTGGCAATAGGCTATAAAGTAAAGAGTAAAGAATGTATTACAGAAAATGTGACTATCTCCACTAATCTTTCTACCGGCTTTGGAGCTTCGGTTTATTCATTTCCCACAGTGAATGGAGATTCCAGAACATCTATAGATGTGGTATATCTGAAAGGAGGCGAGGAGGTGAATCGCATCATCAGCCCTCTTGATACCGGTATAGGCTTTGAGTCTTCCAAGCGTTCTACCGTACATATGAAAATTACGGATGAGAATTACTTGGACGAGCCGTGGCCTTCGGTACGCACAGTCATGTATAAGAGTACATCCACTCAACCGTTTACAATAGAAGTTTCAGAATTTTAAAACAGGAGTTATATGAGAAATATATTCTATTCACTGACGGGAATAATGCTCCTGTTGGGAATAACAGCTTGTTCGGAAGAAGAACGATATGCCACTTCGGTAGTAAAAGAGATACAACTGTTTCTGGATGACGAACCGTGGGCGGTGAACACAGGTGCCTCTAACAAACCCCTGTTTATCTATACAGCCGATGGTGAGTATGTAGCCAACTATTCGTCGCTTTATCGCTTTCAGTTGGCCAATGGGAGTTATAACATTATTTCTACCACACAATCCGATTCTATTCCCAGTCCGAAGAATCTGAATGATATTGTGATACATCAGGATCCGACGGCTAAAACAAAATATGCCATTTCGGCACCGGTGACGTATAAATCCCCGTTCGACGAACCGCTTACTGTGCGTATGTACAATCGTACAGGTGTGCTTCGTCTGAAGTCTACCGATCGTAAATCGGATAAAAGCTACTCGAAATTACGCGCAGTCGTTTCTTCACCAATATCAGGATATAAACTATCAGATGCTACTTTTGTAAAAGCTCCGACAGATGTGCAACGCGAGAAAGAAACAACAACCGGTGGAGTGAACTACACCGATGACTTTGTATTGTTTCAAACGCAAAGCGAAGGCGGAACAGTATCCGTGCGTATCGACTATCTGGATAAGAATAATACGGTAATCCAATCTAAAGCTATCGATGGCACATTCCCCATCTTGCCTGATGATACGGTACAAGTGGCGTTTGCACTGAACAACGTAGATGAACCGATCATACAAGATTACACTGTAACAATTGCTTCGGAAGGATGGAACGAAGAAGATATCAATCCGGAAGCTCCGATGAGAATTCCTGACGGGTACAGATATGTAAGTCCGGAAGAGAATCTTGAATCGATCTGTAAGTCAATGCTGGCAGATGCTTCAGTGAACGAGGTGAAACTTTTCCTGAAAGCGGGTGCTACTTATAAATTAGGTACACAGACCGAAATACCGAAAGCCCTTTATATCATGGGACAGACACCGGGTGATGGTGAAGCATTGGCATTTATGGAGATGGGTAACATGAGTATCAACTGCCCTGATGCTATTATTGAAGCCTTCCACTTCGAGAATCTGAAAATAAAGGTGACCACTTCCGACTTCTTTAAATTTAAGAATCAAGCTTTCCATGTAGCCACTATCTCTTGGAAGAACTGTGAAATCAGTGATTTGGTACGTACAATGTGGTATCAGGAAGTAGATGCCGACCAAAAGCAGATTGCTGACAATATTGTAATAGAAGATTGTCGTTTCTTAGGTTTGAATTCCGGTGGAAGTGGGTTGTTCGGTCTTTCTACGAAGAAAGATGCGCCGGTACACAACTTTGTATTCAAGAATTCTACGTTCCATGCCAATAATCTGTCAAAAGCTCTGATTACAGGTTTGGGTAGTATGACAGGAGAGCTGAATGTAACAGTAGAGAACTGTACATTCGTGAGTATGGCTCCTGCTGCAATGACTTTCTTTGACTTGAATCCGAAGAATACTTCTTCATTCAACTTGATTGTCCGTAATAATCTCTTTAGCGGTGTTTGTGAAGCCGGTCAGGGAACCTGGTTTACTACAAGAAACATTACCGACAAGACTTTTGAGAACAACTATCGCACCAATGGCTTTGTAGTGGCTAACTGGGGAGTCGATACCGCTGAAATACCGGTAGAAACAGCTCTCCCTATGGAAACACTCTTCAAAGATGTGGCTGGTAGAGATTTCACTATTACCGATAAAAACTCCGAAGTATATACAAATGGAATTGGTGATCCGCATTGGATTAAATCTGTCTCTTATACACATCTGACGCTGCCGACGAATAGCCTTGTGTAGA
>OWJL01000259.1_pt1 | contig 18173 bp, 16 predicted proteins | sample 1732571 | NCBI WGS metagenome assembly OWJL01 (sample SAMN05065730, study PRJEB22554) | human gut metagenome | biome: ENVO:2100002; feature: ENVO:00000062; material: ENVO:00002003 | host: Homo sapiens | place: USA
CCTTGCGCTCGGCAAAGCCCGCGCTAATGAGTTTTTCAATGATACCCGCCCGCGTTGCGGTAGTGCCTAACCCTTTGCGCTCTGCGTCCTCCGGCATTTCTTCCTTGCCCGCGTTCTCCATAGCGGACAGAAGCGTATCTTCGGTATATGCTTTCGGGGGCTGCGTGTAACGCTCGGAGATCTCCGCTGCCGGTTTGTCAAAGGTCTGCCCCTCGGCAAGCGGCGGCAAAACGGTTTCCGGCTCTGCGTCCTCGTCTTGTTCCTCGGACGCGGCGCGGGACAGCTTTTCAATCTCACGCCACCCCTCGCAAAGCGTCGTCTTTCCCTTTGCGGTAAAGGTATAACCGCCGCAAGAGATAACCGCCGTAACCGCTTCATATTCATAGGGCGCGGCTGCGGCGCAAAGCAGCTTCGCGCACACAAGGGACATAAGTTTTGTTTCGCTGTCGGCAAGGGAAGAAAAGCCCGCTTTCAAAAACTCGGCTGTCGGCAAAATAGCGTGGTGGTCGGTTACTTTGCTGTTGTCGCAAACTCTCGTAAGGTCGGCTTGCAGCTTCACGTCCCGCATAAAGGGAAGCAGCGAACAAAGCCCGGTAATGAGTTTCTTTGTGCTGTCCTGCATATCGGAAGTGATATATTTGCTGTCGGTGCGGGGATAGGTCGAAAGCCGCTTTTCGTAGAGGGCTTGCGCATAATCAAGGGTCTGTTTCGCCGTAAATCCATACAGGCGGTTGGCTTCGCGCTGCAACGCGGTAAGGTCAAACAGCTTCGGCGGGGCAACGGTCTTTTTCTCTTTTTTGAGGGAAGTACAAACGGCTTGCGATTTCTCGCAAGCCGCTTTCATCTGCTGCGCTGCCGCTTCGTCGTTCAACCTTTCGGACAAAGCCGAAACACCGCCCGCGTCCAGACGGACAACATGATATTTTTCTTTCTTAAAGCTGCTGATCGCATAGTCGCGGTTTACCAGCATGGTAAGGGTGGGCGTTTGCACTCTGCCGACATTCAGCGTTTTGTGATAGAGGATAGAGAAAAGGCGGGTCGCGTTAATCCCGACAAGCCAATCTGCCTTTGCTCTGCAAAGCGCGGATTGATAGAGGTCGTCATAGCTGCGCCCGTCTTTAAGGTTTGAAAAGCCCTCGCGGATTGCGCTTTCTTCCATACTGCTAATCCAAAGGCGGGAAAAGGGCTTTTTGCAATTTGCCTGTTCATAGACAAAGCGAAAAATGAGTTCTCCCTCGCGCCCGCTGTCGCACGCATTGACAATCTCGGAAACGTCGCTGCGGTGCATAAGGTCTTTGAGTACGGAAAACTGCTGCTCCTTGCCGTTGGCAACGGTAAACTGCCAATCCTGCGGGACAATGGGGAGATCGTCATACTTCCATTTTCGGTACTGCTCGTTGTAGGTCGCCGCGTCCGCAAGGCTAATCAAATGCCCGATACACCAGGACACAAGGTAGCCGCCGCCCTCAAAATATCCTCTGCGCTTTTCATTCGCGCCAAGTACGGCGGCAATCGCCGCCCCGACGCTCGGTTTTTCTGCAATTACAAGTTTCATACTTTCTCGTCCTCCTGCTCGGTTTCTAATTCTTCCTCGTCCTCGTCGTCCTCGTCAAAATCGAGATCGTCAAGGTTGCTGCTGCCTTTTGCCGCGTCCTTTTTGGGCTTCATAATCTTAAAGTAATAGAACGCGCCGCCGCCCGCTGCGGCAAGAAGCAGCACCACAAGCAGAATAGCGCCGCCCATGCCGCCGCCTTTATCTTCCTCCGGCTCCGGCTGCTCGGTTTCTTCCGGCTCCGGCTCGGCTTCCTTGCCCGCGCACTCGCTCATGTTGACGCTGCAAACGGGGCAATCGGTGTTGACGCTTCCGGGGGCGCATTTTTCAGTACAGCTACAAGCGGGGGTTTCGGTCTGTTCGTCCTCCATAAGCTGCAAAAGGTCTTTTTCATCAACTTGATTGAGGAAATGGACGGTGTTTTCTCCGTCCTCGGCGCGGTCAATGATGATGTAAAAATAGTTTCCGTTTTTCGTAACGACGGTAATAAACTGCTTATCGCCGGACGCTTCGCCCGTTATGTCGTCCACAAGGCTCATGTTGCCCTCCGGCGTTAAGGGCTGCGGCTCATAGCCGCCCGTCGTTTCTTCCGGCTCGGTTTCGGTTACGGGGGTAGGCGGCTCGTCGCTCACATCACCGCCGCCCGCAAAAGCGGTAACAGAAAAGCCGCCCATGAGTACAAGGGCGGCAAGCAAAGCGGTAACGCTGCGGAACAGTTTTTTATGCTTCATCTTCGGTTTCCTCCTGTTCGTCGGTATAGTCTGCGTCCGGCTGCGGCAAGGCAATTTCGCCGCTGGCGTAAGCGGAGAGGAACGCGGCAAGCTGCGCCCCGTCAAGGTGTACCGCTTTCACCATTTGAACGATCTGCGCGTTTTCTTCCTCGATTTTCTGCGCTTCAAGGTCTTTCAGCCTTTTTTGGTATTCAAGGATTTTCGCCCTCGTTTTCTCAATATCCCTTTCGATACGGTCAAGTTTCGTGTTTGCCATAGAAATAAACTCCTTTCAAAGTCAGTTGTAATGTAGCCGCCCATAGGCGTAAAAATGGGATTGCCAATAGCTTGTATCAAGTTTTGCGTATTGTATCGGGTCGCCACAATGCAGCATGACGGGGCTTCCGTCCCCGTCCTCGCCAACGTAGATACCCACATGAGATACCCCCGGCGTGTCGTATGTACCCGTAAAGAAAACCAAATCCCCCGGCTGCGGGTTGGAAACGCGGGTTGAAATGTTGTAAAGCCCTTGCGCCCCAAGTCTGCCCGTATTGTATAAGCCGCTGTTCGTCAGCACATAGCTAACAAAACCGCTGCAATCAAAAGAGGTTTCCGGGCTGCTGCCGCCCCACACATAAGGAAAACCGACATACTTTTCCGCTTCCTCAATGAGCCGCGCAAACTGTTCATCTTCCAGATAGGCGGGCGGGATTTCATAATCCGCTGGCGGGTTTTCATAGTATTTTGAGATATAGCCGGATTGTGGGAAAAGATCGGGTCTGTTCCCAAGCGACGACATATACATAGCGTACATGGATAGCTGTTCCTCGCCCATAATGTAAACGGGAACATGGGAGAGGTTGAAGTTTTCCAAATCCACATTGAGAATGTAATAGTTATAGGGTACTTCAACGTCGTATTCGTTGCCCTCGCTGTCCGTCCTCGTTTCGGTGCGGTAGCGTACCTCGACTTCTTCCGTAACCGTCAAGATATACTGTTTATCAAAGAGCATTTCAAGGGTGCTTTGCGCTTCATTGAGAGTAAACACGCCCTCATGCCACGCGGAGAGAATAGAGATTAGCACATACGGGTCATGCTCGATCTCGTCAGCCGTTACCCGGTATTCGTCATAGCCGGGGTATTCGCTTTCGATGTTATTCAGCATATCCTGTAACTCGGCTTCCATAGCGACATACGCGCTTTCTGCGCCTGTAATATCCGCGTCCTCGGAGAGATAGGACGACGCAATCAAGCCGCTGCCGCTGTTGCCGCCGAACAGGGAACAAGAGGACAAGCCGCCAAAAAACAGAAGCACGATAAAGGCAATCCCGCCCACAATCAAACAGCCTTTCCAATGCCGGACGACAAAGAACGTCGCACGTTTGGTTTCCTGCGCGGTTTTCTTTGCCGCCTTTGCGGTGGCTTCGGCGGTCTTTTTCACCTTGCCGCCCGTTTTCAACGCCTTTGCATACTGCTTTTTAATGCGCTGCTTTTGCCAAAACCGGGAAATCGGGTTGGAGTGCGCAAGGGCGGGGTTATCATGCAGCGCCTTTTGATAGAGGAAATCGGCGTTTGCCTTTGCTGCCTTCTTCTCGGCTGCTGCCGCTGCCCGGTAGGGTTTCAGCTTATGGCTGCGTATGCCGCGTTTTACTGCCCGCGTCGTCATGCCGCCCGTTTTTTCGCCCACAAGTTCTATCCTGTGTCCGCTTTCCACACCGACGTTTTCTTTCTCCACCTCATAGATTTTTCCATGTACGGCGGCGTCCAATTCCTGCGCCGGACGGGATAACGGGTTATGACGCAATTTGCCGTTTGGGGGTTTATCCGTCTTTTCAAAAGCAAGGCGCGTCTTTGCTTTGCCTTTGGCTTCGTCAAAAACGCGCTCTTTCGTGATTTTGGTCTGTTTGGGGATAGCTGACCGCGCTTTGTCTAAACGGTCAGCCGCCGTATCGGATTTTTTGATTGCCTTTTGCAGTTCCGGCGTTGCCCGTTCCGCTTCGGAAAACTGCAAGCGGGACGTATGGGTTTTAAGCTGCGCTGCGTCAAGGGTCTTTTTCTCCGCGCCCTTTTCTAAATGGCGGCTAACCTCTGTGCCAATACGTTGGGTCGCTTTTTCCGCTGCTCCCGCTGCGGGGGCTGAATAGTTTTCCTCCGGCGGTCTTTCGCTGATACTCGTTGTTTCGCCCGTTGTAAGGTTTTCCGCAACCGCCCCGTCGCGGGTCATTTTCTGCGTTACCTTGTCGGGGGCTTTTAATTCCTTGCTCAATGTTCATCACCTCCAATACGCTGTTTTGCAAGGGTGCAGTATTCGGGGTTGATCTCTATACCGATATAGCGGCGGGAAAGGCTTTTTGCCGCCGCTGCGGTCGTGCCGCTGCCTAAAAACGGGTCAAGCACAATCCCGCCGACAGGACAGCCCGCCAAAATGCACGTTTCCGCAAGTTTGGGCGGGAACGCTGCAAAATGCCCGCCGCGATAGGAAGTTGTGTTGATCTGCCAAACGTTGCGGCGGCTGCGGACGGGGGAAATCATTTCGTCGGTGTATGCGCCTTTCCTGCGGGGGCGGTTGATTTTCTGCGGCTGGTTTTGCCCCGGAACGGTAGCGGCATATTTGTTGCCTTTCCCAACTCCGCTTTTCAGCCGTACCGCCGTTGTGGGTGCTATCGGCTCGGCTACTGCCTGCCAATCATAGTAATATTTCTTTGACTTGGTAAGCAGAAACACATATTCATAGCAGCGGGTCGGTCTGTCCCGCGTGCTTTCCGGCATGGCGTTTCCCTTGTGCCAAATGATAGAACTTCGCAAATACCAACCGTCGCCCCGCAAGGCAAGGGCTACAAGCCACGGAATACCGATTAGGTCTTTCGGCTTGCAGCCGGGGGCGCGGTGGTTTACCGCCACTTGCTGTCCGTTCCTGCCTTTGGGATATTTCGGGTCTTGGTGGTCGGCTTTGCTGCCTGTGCCGCAATAAGTGTCCGCGATATTCAGCCAACAAGTACCCTCCGGCGTAAGCACCCGCTTTACCTCATGGAAAACCGCCGTAATGCGGGAAACATATTCCTCCGGCGTTGCTTCACGCCCGATCTGCCCGTCTGTGCCGTAATCGCGCAAAGCATAGTAGGGCGGGGACGTTACGCAACAATCCAAACAGTTATCCGGCAAGGTTTGAAGCACCTGCAAGCTGTCGCCGCAATAGATTTTATCCGTTTCTATCCTCATGCCGACACCTCGCCGGGCTTGGTCGTCATTACGCGGTAGAGTTCCGTATCTTTCGGGAAACGGTCAATAAAGGGCAAAATCACGTTGCCATAGAAGATAAGTCCCTCGCCCGCTTCGGAATGGGTTACATAGGTCATTTGCTGCTGCGAAATGTTAAGCTGCTTGGCAAGGATTTCCCGGTCGCCCTGGGCTTGGTTGAGCATATAGACAAAATCGCTGTTTTCAAAAACGTTTGAAACTTCTCTGCTCGTCAAAAGGTCTTTGACGTTCTGCGTGATACCTGTGGGAATACCGCCCCACTTACGAAAACGCTTCCAAATCTCAACGCTGTATGCTGCGGTCTGTTCCTCTTTCAAGAGCAAATGAAACTCGTCGATGTAATACCGCGTCGCCTTGCCCTCGCTCCGGTTTACCGTTACTCTGTTCCATACTTGGTCTTGGACGATTAGCATACCGACTTTTTTAAGCTGCGTACCGAGTTCCTTAATATCAAAGCAGACAAGGCGGTTATGAATGTCAACGTTTGTCCTGTGGTTAAAAATGTTCAAGCTGCCGTTTACATAGAGTTCCAATGCCGCCGCGATACGCTGCGCTTCCTTTTCCGGCTGCTTCTTGATCTCGTCGTAGAGGTCGCCCAAAATCGGCATATTCTCCGGCTTCGGGTCGGCAAGGTAGTTGCGGTACACGCTGATAACGGCGCGGTCAATCAAGGTCTTTTCGACAGCTTCCAGCCCGTTTTTACCTCCCATAATCAACTCACAAAAGGAAAGGATAAAATCGCTCTTTAAGGCTATGGGCGTGTCGCCCTCGCTGTAATTGAGGTTAATATCCATAGGGTTAATGTACTGCGTGCTGTTCTGCGAAACCTTGATAACCTGTCCTTTCAAACGTCCGACAAGGGGGTAATATTCGGCTTCGGGGTCGCAAATGATTATGTCGTCGGACGTGATAAGAAAAGCGTTTGTGATTTCGCGTTTTGCAGAAAAACTTTTGCCGCTGCCCGGTGTGCCGAGTATCAAGCCGTTAGGGTTTTTCAGCTTCTTTCGGTCGCACAAAATCATGTTGTTGGAAAGGGCATTTAAGCCGTAATACAATGCTTCTCCGCTTTGGAACAGCTCTTGCACCGTAAAGGGAACGAAAACGGCGGTGCTGCTGGTCGTCAAGCCACGCTGGATATGGATAAGGTTTTCCCCCAACGGGATAGAGGACATAAGCCCCTGTTCCTGCCGGTAGTCAAGGCGGGTCAAAATGCAGTTATATTTCTGTGCGATTGCCGCCGCCCCAAATACTTCGTTATCCAATTTCTGCTTGGTATCCGCAAAGTTTAAGACAAGCAGCGTGAGCAGAAACATTCTTTCGTTGCGGCTCTGCAAATCGCGGAGTAGGTTTTTGGCTTCCCCGCCGTAGGTGGCAAGGTCGGACGGAATAATATCCATGTCGTACCCGCTGCGGATTGCTTTCTTTTGCTCCTCAATCTTCATGCGGTCAAGGTCGGTGATCTTGCGCTTAATCGTCTTGATTGCTTCGTTGTGGTCAATACTCTGAATGTGCAGATTGACGATAATTCCGTTTTCTGCGTCCATGAAGTCGGCAAGCATACGGTCGGAGAGTTCCGGCGCGACGATCTGCAAAAAGGAAACCGCACCAAATTTGCCGCCCATTTGAAACATTCGCCCGTCGCCAAATCGGAAAGAGGACGGCGCGATAAAGTCCTTGACGGAAAGACCGCTTGCGGGTAGCCATTCCCATGCAAAGTTAAAGCGTTCCCCGTCCAGGTGGAAAATCCCATGCAGCACTTCAAGACGCTGTTTCCCGTCCAATACCCGCGCTGCTGCGCCAATCACCTTAAAATGGTTGAGGGTGTCCGTTTCAATGCGGGCAAGACGCGCCCGCGCCGATCTAATGTCCTTTGCTTCAACGGTAAAGGTAAGAAACTTGGTCTTGATAAGCCCGTTGTTCCCGCGTTCAAGCTGCGTCCTAAGCATTTCGGTGTATTCTGCTCTGATACTGTCGAAGTCGTCATTCTGCGGCGCAATCGTGATACTGTTCTTGAAATCGTCCTTGTTCGCATGGCGGCTGATTAGGGAAAGCTGCACGCTGATAGAAGCGTCGAACGAGTTATACATATCGCAAAGGGCTTCAAAAATGGCGGTTTTGTCGTCCGGCTGCGCAAGCTGATAGTTTATATCCTCAAACTCAATGCACTTGGAATACCGCCCGTTTGCAAGGCGGCAAATCCCGTCCTTATACATTCGCTCAAACGGTATGCTGTCCTGCGCCGTATGGGGCTTCCCGTCGCCCTTTGCCTGTCGGATAAGGGTATCTATCTGTTTTCTTTCCTGTCGGGAAAGTTTACGTTTTTCGTTTTGGGTGTTTTTCTTTTCCTTTGACAATCGCCCGTACCTCCTTATCTAATTGCTCTTGCCGCGCAAGGGCGGCATAAAAATTGTTGGTCTGATAAGGTCGCTCTTTGGGGCGAAGAAACTTCACTTCCACAAATTGCCGAATAATCACTTCCAGCGGTTGCCCGTTTTTCTCGTACATGGCAAGCAAAAACATAGGCAGCATGGCAAGCACCATGCACAATGCCGCTGCGCTCGTTCCAACGCTGCCTTTTACCAAAAAGAACAGCGGCAGTCCGATTGCCACCGCCGCGCTGAAACAAACTAACTGTCTTTTCGTAAGGTTGAACATTACCTTGCTTTTGATTTTTGTTAAGTCCTTTGGGACGGTTACATACGCCATTTCATACCTCCTTTCTGCCCGGAATGTAATCTTCAAAGCGGGGAACAGCATAGAAAAGCCGCTTGTTGTTTACCCACCGTTGCAAATGGCGGGTAACAGGCGGGGCGGTTGGACGCTCGTAAATCATCACATACGGGTCAAAGCCCATAGCCCGCAAGGTGTTCACGCGGTATAAATCCTGTTCATGGGTGCTGCCATAGTTGGTAAGCACATATACGCGCCGCTGGCGGCTGCTTTTAATGGCTGTCAAATCCAAAAAACGTTGGAAATACCCGGTCAAGTCCTCGTCGGGATTATCCCATGCAAAATGTACCGCTTTTATCCGTACCCGATTTAACAGGCTGACATTATCCCTGTTCACAAGGCGAATATCCAGCCCTTGCGAAAAATCCACCCATGCGCGGCTCTGTATAAGCTGCTCAATGAGATTTTCATGGTCGGGACAGGCAAGCAGATTAGCGTCCATGATTTTTATTTCCGGCTGCCATTTCCAAAACTCGGATAAATCCGCAACCTTAACGCTTTTGCGCCCCTCTTTACTGCTGACAATGCAAAACCCGCAATTTCTCGGACAACCCCGGCTTAAAAAGCCGTAGGCAATCCCGAAAAACTGCGGGTAGATAGAATAATCCGGGTAACTGTGTTCCACTTCCGGCGGCAAGTGGTTTTTCGTGTCGTAGCCCGTACCGCCGAAAATAACCTGTTCCGCGTTGGTAACGGTTATCGTGTCTTTGGAATAGGTGTCCGTAAAGACGCGGCTTTTATATACAAGGTCGTACCGCCCCTTTGCGTTCCACCATTCTACCGTATGCCCCTTTGCTTTATGATACGCGGATAGCTTCATCAAGCAGAGGTTAGGGAAATTATGACTGTCAACGTCGATTAAACCGATTTTCAAATCATAACTCACCCCCTTAATGTGCCGAAAAGACGCTCTTTGCAAGGCTTCCCGTCTTGAACAGGGTAAAGCACAAGAGGACGGTATAGCCCATGCAAGACCAGATCGCGCCGGATATATCGTCGGTGGCTGCGATTGTCTGTATCAAGACCGCATAAATGCCGACGCACACCAAAATCAAAAACGCTTGAAAACCAAGCGCAAGCAAAGATTTTAAGTAATTCTGTCCCATGCTGCCCCATTCGTGATTTACCATTGTTGCCATAGGGATAGGGGCAACGCTCGTTACAAGGTATATTTCAATCATGCGCCCATACACCACAAGCATAATGCAGATTGACAGGGCTTTCATGGTAAGCCCTACAAAGAGGGATTGAAACCATAACCCCAAAAGACCGCCCACGCTCATAGCGTCGAGTTTTGCTTCAATGTCGGTAATGACGGTGGTAACGTCTATGCTTGTATCGGATATGATAACCCCCGCGCTCTGATTGACGACGCTCTGCGTAACGTCAAAAACTCCCATGACGATGTTCCAAGTATTTGTTACCAGCAGCACCGCAACAAAGGTTTTGAAAATCCATTTGAAGAAAATCCAAGTGTCGAGATCGTGCAGATTATTTTTTTCAATTACAAGCTGGATTAGTTCATAGCACATGACAAAGGTAATGATAACACCCGCAATCGGTACAATGACGTTTTCCGAAAGGCTGCGTATCATGTTGAATATGCCCGCGTTCCACCCGGCGGGGGTCGTGCCGACTTGCGTTGCGATTTCTCCAACCTCTGTATTTACGCTGTCAAACAAGCCGGAGAGGTTCGATAATATCCCGTCTGTCAAAATGCCACGAAACCAATCTTCAATCATCTGCCATATCAAAAGTTAATCCCTCCTTTCCCGCGCCCTCCCGTTTCCGAGAGGGCGCGGCGGGTGGTATTTGTTTTAGGCATTATCCGAAAAGTTGAGAAAGCAGGGGAACAAGGGTGCCGCCGATCAGCGCGACGCCGCCCCCTGCCATAAGCTGCTTCATGCCCTGGCTTTTGGCTCCGGGATTGTCGTTGCCGTAACCCTCCATGAGGTTAATGGCACCCCAAATGCCAAGACCTGCGCCAAGCGCGATAACCAAAGTCTGCAATACACCAACTGCGCTGTTAAAGAAATCCATATAAACCTCGCTTTCTGCCGCTGTGCGGCTCAAAAAATGTTATGGAAAATGAAAATGCCGCCGTTATTCCTCGGCGGCTGCGTCCTCGTCGGACAAATCTATTTCGTATATGTCGAAGGCTTCATCGGGCTTTACGATTGCCGGACGGGTAGACATATACCGTTCCACGTCAAAAGCGTTTTTCTTGTCGAAGTCGGAAAGGTATTTGTAGTTCGGGTGTTTTGTTATATCGTATTTGTCGCTTAAAAAGGGACGCACACCGCGTAGCTGCAAAATACATTTCCCACCGTCCATAACTGCTATTTCGTCCTGTGTCATCAACTCCTTTCCTAATTTTTGATAATTTAGTCCATGAGAAACCTGCGTACCGCGATTTTCGGAAGTGTTGAAACTGTCGATTGTTTCCCGTCCCAAGTTATCCGAAATCTCTTTTGCATTTTTCCCACGTCCTCCCAAAAACAAGGTGCTGTCGGCATTATCAAGTATGATTTCTGCCGCGTCCTTGTAAATGGCTTTTAGCTGGCTCTGCGATTGCAGAATGATAGAAGCGGACATTCCCCGGCTGCGGATTGTGGCAATCAGTTTATCAAAGCGGGGTATCTGTCCGATGTTCGCAAACTCGTCAAGCAAAAAGCGGACATGAACAGGCAATTTGCCGTTGTATTCGTCGTCCGCTTTATCACAAAGCAAATTGAAAAGCTGCGATTGCAAAATAGCAATAACAAAATTAAAGGTGTCGTCGGTATCGCTCATTATGAGGAAAAGCGCGGTTTTCCTGTCGCCCAATGTATCAAGTTCCAATTCATCATAGGACATGAGTTCCCGGAGTTCCTCTATATCAAAAGGGGCAAGCCGCGCACCGCAAGAAATAAGGATTGACTTTGCCGTTTTGCCAGCGGCAAGCTTATATTTGCGGTACTGTTTGACCGCGAAGTGGTCAGGATCGCGGGCTTCCAAATCGGCAAAGAGCAGATCAACGGGGCTTTGATATTCCTCGTCGTCCTCGCGTGCTTCGCTTGCATTGATAAGTTCAAGCAGTGTTGTAAAGTTCATTTCTTCGGCGGGGGCTTCATACCAAATATAGCCGATCAACGCGCAATATAATAATCTCTCGGCTTTCACCCAAAAATCTTCCGCGCTTTTTTCTCCCTCGCCTTTGGTATTCACGATAAGGGTATTGACAACCTTTAACACGTCCTTTTCGCTGCGGATATAGACAAACGGGTTATAGTGCATACTTTTCCGAAAGTTTATCGTATTCAGTACCTTAATGCGGTAGCCTGCCCGTTGCAGCAGCTTTCCGCACTCGATTAGGACGGTGCCTTTCGGGTCTGTCAAGACGTAGGAAGAATGAAGCTGCATTAAATTAGGCTTGACAAAAAACCTTGTTTTTCCGCTGCCGCTGCCGCCGATCACCACGACGTTTTTATTTCTCGCGTATTTCGGCTGCTTCGGGCGGCTGTTCATGGTAAGTCGTTCGGTCTGCGTCAAAATGATGTTGTTCTGAAAATCCGGGTCGATGTAGGGCTTTATATCTTCAGCGTTGCCCCAACGTGCGCTGCCGTATTCTGCGCCCTTGCGGTATTTCTTCGCATTTTTCCCTTTGACATAGACAATCAGACGGATAACCACCGCGCCGACAATGCCGATAAGCAAATCCAGCGGGTGAACGCTCGGCAAGGCATTTGAAAACGCTTCGGAAAATCCCTGTGTGATATTGAGTATCTTTTCGGAAATATCCGCGCCGGGGGCAAGCCGCGCCGCCTGTCCGACTTTATCAAAGAGATAGACAAAGAACACATACGGGATATTCGGGATTATCAGCTTTTTGTAGTTCATCTGCTTCATATCTCGCGCCCCCTGTCTATTTTCTTTACCTTGTCGCGGGCGGCGTTAAGCTGCTTCGCCTTGTCCTTTGCTGCGGCAAGGGCTTTGCGGATAGAGGGCTTTTTGTCCCTGTTCAGCTTCTTTGCGGAAAACTCTTGAAACGCTGCGGTCATAACGTCCGCGTCCCTGCCTTTGAAAAACACAAGGTAACGGGTCTGTTCTCCCTTAACCTTTTTCAGCGAAAAATCTATGTTGTATTTCTTCGCGGTACTTTCAAAGGCTTTGATATTGCTGTCGGTGATCTCGATGTTGGAAACACCCACATTTTGCTTCATAAGCTGCCGCATGGTCTGTTTCCCATGCGGGGCTTTGCTTTTCTGCTCCAAAAACTTCTTGATTGCTTTCTGCAACGCCTGTTCGGTAAGCCTTGCCGTGCCTTTTCCCACGTTGACGGATAGGGCAATCGTTTTTGGGTTACTTCCTCCTGCAAGGTATCAACTCCTTTCCCGGTAAACTGCGGCTATGCTCATTTGCTGCCGTAAAAGTCGTGATTGACAAGGGCGGTATAGTAGCTGTCAATGGTACTCGGCGCGTTGAACAGCACCGCTTTAAGATACTGCTTGATGTTGCGGATTTTGGTTGTGTTCTCCCTCATGCAATCCAAAACAAACTCAACGTGGCTGCTGTTCAGCTTCATAAACTTTGATTTGACAAGTTCGGCGGGGTAGTCGTCCCCGGCGATACGGATTGTCTTTCGGGCTGTGCAGACGGTTTCCAGCATGATTTCTAAAATCTCGTCCAAACGGTCTTTATCCATTTTGGGGTCTTGAATGAGAATGTCATAGTCGATGTTGTCTTTGATGATTTCCCGATAAATCTCTATTGCGCTGTTTGTTTTCACTTCCGTTCTTTTCCTTTCCGGCGGTGTAACCGCTTCGTCCTGCTCATAAGGCAAGGGATTTAGGGAATGGAACGGAATGGAATGGGTACTTGATAGATCAGTAATTGATTGTTCTTTACTTGATATATCTTTATTTAATTGCGTTGGATTTCCCAATGTAGGTTTTTCCTGCGTAGGTTTTTCCAACGTTGGATTATCCAATGTTGGATTTTCCAATGTAGGTAAATCCGATGTAGGTGGCTGCGGTTGCTCATATATGACATAATCCGCACCGCGCAAACGTCCTTTCTCGTCGCGTTCCCGGCTGCGGACGATATATCCGGCTTTTTCAAGTTCTTTGACCGCTTCGCGGATTGCGTCGATCTTCTCGCGGTTGATGTGAGATAAGCCCGCAAGGGTATAATCCCAATCTTCGGGTAAGGACAGCATTTGCGAAAGCAAGCCTTTTGCCTTTAAGGTGAGTTCCTTATTGCGCAAGTGGTGGTTGCTCATAACGGTATAGCCCGTATTTCTCTCAACTCGGAAAACTGCCATTTTTTATCACTTCCTTTCTCGGTTTGCGTGGAATATTAGAAAGCCGTTTTTGGCGGTTTTGGTATTGCAGTATGCCTTTACCGTATTCGCGTCTGAAAAGCCTTGTATTGCAAGGGCTTTTTCGCGCCTAACGTTCCACGTTACCGCCTGTTTTCGGGCATAAAAAAACCGCAACTCTTTTCAAGCTGCGGTATGCCAATATGCAGAAAGGGACGCTATCGGTCTGATAACGCCCCTTTTGCTCGGTTATTCAGTTGTAACCTGTTTGCCCGCCGTCCATAAACGCGATGATTTAAGGCTTTTTGCTTGTTTTCTTATCTCACCGCGCTTAAGGGGGGGTGCTGTTTTTTTATTTCATATTTGATTACTTTACAAAGTCTTGAGCAACTTCTGCAATATGCTCTGCCGAAAGACCAAACTGCTTAAGAAGTTCAACAGCAGGACCGCTGTGTCCGAATTCGTCGTTAACGCCGATACGTTTAACGGGAGTAGGGCAATTTTCGCTAAGGCAAGCGCAAACCGCCTCGCCAAGACCGCCGATAATGTTATGCTCCTCAACGGTGATAACTCTGCCGGTTTTCTTAGCCGATTTTATAACAAGCTCCTCGTCAAGCGGCTTGATTGTCGCAATATTGATAATTTCTGCGCTGATACCCTTAGCCTCAAGAGCCTTGCCTGCTTCAATCGCTTCGTTTACCATAAGGCCGTTTGCGATAATTGAAACGTCTGAGCCTTCTTTGATAACTTCGCCCTTGCCAATTTCAAATTTATAATCCTCACTGTGGAAAACAGGAACAGCAAGTCTGCCGAATCTGAGGTAAACAGGACCTTCATACTTATATGCTGCCTTTACAGCCTGCCTTGCCTCGATATCGTCAGCTGGGCAAATAACAACCATACCCGGAATTGAACGCATAAGCGCAAAGTCCTCGCAACACTGGTGTGAAGCGCCGTCCTCACCAACTGAAATACCTGCATGTGTTGCGCCGATTTTAACATTAAGATGAGGATAACCGATTGTATTTCTAACCTGCTCAAATGCTCTGCCTGCGGCGAACATTGCAAAGCTTGAAGCAAACGGAACAAGCCCCATTGTGCTGAGTCCTGCGGCAACGCACATCATATTTGACTCTGCAATACCGCAGTTAAAATGACGGTCTGGATATGCTTTTTTGAAAATTCCTGTTTTTGTTGCTGCTGAGAGGTCAGCGTCCAATACTACAAGTTTGTCGGCACCTTCGCTTGCCAATTCCTTAAGCGCATTACCGTAGCTTTCACGTGTAGCTATTTTCTTAATTTCTGCCATAATTACGCCTCCTCAATTTCTGCAAGCTTTGCTTTAAGCTCGTTCATTGCAATTTCATATTCCGCATCGTTAGGTGCTTTGCCGTGCCAGCCAACCTGATTTTCCATATATGACACGCCTAAGCCCTTAACTGTTTTCATAATAATACCGAAAGGCTTACCTGAGCCGATATTTTCGTGGAAAGCATTAAATGCCTTTTCAAGCTCGTCAAAATCGTTGCCGTTAATTTTGATAACGTTAAGTCCGAAAGCTTCCATTTTCTTATCAATAGGCTCAGCGTTCATAACGTCCTCACACTTGCCGTCAATCTGAAGACCGTTTACGTCAACGATAACGCAAAGATTGTCAAGCTTATATTGGCTTGCAAACATCATAGCTTCCCAAACCTGACCTTCTTCTATCTCGCCGTCACCCAAAAGAGTGTAAACGTTGATATCCTTATCCAAATATTTAGCTCCCTTTGCCATGCCTGCGGCAGCGCTGATACCCTGACCGAGAGAACCTGTTGACATATCAATTCCGGGAACGGTGTTCATATTAGGATGGCCCTGAAGGTATGAGTCAATATGACGAAGTGTTTTTAAATCCTCAAACGGGAAAAATCCTTTAAGTGCAAGCGCACTGTAAAGACCGGGTGCGCAGTGACCTTTTGAAAGAACAAATCTGTCACGGTTTTCCGCTTTAGGATTTTTAGGGTCAATGTTTTTCATCTCGGCAAAATATAAATATGCAAATAAATCAGCCGAGGAAAGACTTCCTCCCGGATGACCTGCTTTAGCCGAATGTGTGCCTTCGATAATGCCCATTCTTATTTTTGTGGCATTTAAAGAAAGCATTTTTTTAGTTTCTTTATTCATAACTTATAGCCTTTCTGCTTACAACGTAAGCTTTAAGTATAATATATAATATAAACCTCGCAAGGAGGGATTATATTAGAAATTTAATTATTTGTCCTGCTTGGTATAAAACGTATCAAGCACTAACTGCATAAGCTTATCCTTATCGGGATAAAACTCCGCATAAACAAAATCGGCATAATCTTTTTTCGTGCTTTCCTGCATATCGCCCTCAAGAGTTACGGTGTCGAAATTTGTAATACCCTTTGAAAGCATAAGAGATGCAAGATATGTTACATTGGAAAGCGAAAGATTAGTCGTGCTGTATTTGCTTGCGGTGTCATAAAGCCTTGTAACAACACTGAAATCTTGGGTAACGGCAGGAATAACCTGAGATGCAAAAGCCTTAACATATTGAACCTGCCTTGCGGTTCTGTTAAGAGAGGCATTTACAGTGTCCATATCTCTCTGCCTTACATATTTTTCAGTCATATCGCCCGTAAGCTTGATTTTGTCGCCTTTCTTAATTCCAATGTCTTTAAAATCATAAAGCGAGTCAACGGTTACACCGCCGATTGAATCATTAATCGGAGCAATTCCGTTAAGGTCAAGCGCAAAATATTTGGTGATAGGCACATCATAAAGAATACGGCTGATTGAATTTGCGGTATTCTCTGCTGATTTTGCCTTGCCATCGCCGTAAGCGTAACTTAAGCAAAGTTGCATTTTTTCACTTCTGAGGAAAATTCCTCTTTCACTGTAAAGGTCAACGTCAACCATAGTGTCACGTGGAATGGCAATTGCCTTTGCTTTGCCTGTTTTTGTATTGATTGTAAGCAAAATGTCGGCGTCGCTCTGCCCGCCTGTGCCTACGCTTCCGTTGTCAAGACCTAAATCACGCTTGTCAACACCCATAAATGCAATTGCGATAACGTCGCTGTTATAAACATATTTATTGCCGTTATATTCAATTGTTTCCTGATAATTTGTTTGGTCAGGAACGTTTTTAAGCTCATTCTTACCTCTTGATTCAAGAAAAGCAAATGTGCCGACAAATGCAAGGATTACCGCTAAAATTATTGCAAGCGCCGAAATTCCGATTTTTGCCGGAATACTCATTTTTTTCTTGTGATGACGGTGGTGTGAAGAATGATGATTTGAAGAATGTGAATGATGCGAGCCGTCGGTGTGATGGTGTGAGGAGTGATGATGCTCGCTTGAATGATGACTGCCTGATGAGTGATGATGCTCACTTGAATGATGATGACTGCCCGATGAATGATGGTGTTCGCCTGATGAGCTGTGCGCCGAACGATGAATTTCACTTTCGCTTTTCGGAGTAATTTCAAAATCCGACTTTTGCGCTGCGTTCTCTTTTTTCTCCGTTGCCGGTACGTTTTCGCCAAACGAAAAATCAATATTTTCTCCTTCGTCACTCGAATTTAACGTTTCTTCTATTTCACTTTTTATTTCTTCGCTGATTTGCTCCTTTTTAGGCAAAACGCTTTCACTTGCTTTGCTCTCCGAAGCCAAAATATCATCAAGAATATTGTCTAAATTAGGGTCAATTGGTTTTTTCATCTTTTACTAATTCTCCGCAAACTAAATATCTACTGCTTTTTTGGTTTGTAATACATGTTGAAAGAACAACGATTTTGCTGTTAATTCCCAGCGGTTTATCAAGCTGTGTTCTCACATTTTTAAGGCTTGACGACGGGTTTTGAATTGTATCCTGCCACTGCTTGATTGATTCTTCCTTATTAAAGTCAAAGCTGTTAAGTATATGACGGTTGTCATATTTAAAGGCTGAAATAATTTGATATGTAAGCCTTCTTTCAGGGGTATAAATGTAAAAATATGGGTGAGAATTAAAGAAATCCTCTTTTTCAAAATAATGAAGTGTTGTAAAAAAAGTGTCCGAATATCCGTTATGCCCGTAAATCACGGTCACAAAATCGTTGAAATCCTTGCTGTTGGCAGCCTCGGTATAAACCGCACCGCTTGCCGACCACGATTTGTCCTCCGCCTTATGCCTCAAATAAAAAGCGTCGTCTGTCTTGCTTTGCACAATGGGATAATCAACCTTTGTGCCGTCTATTTTTATATAAGCATAAATTTCGCTGTTCTTCTTTTTAAGAGATTTGAAATCTATCGGGTTTTTAACAGTGCTCTCAACGCTTTGAGATGCAGTTGTGTTTACAGTGCCGCTTTGCGATGGCGTTTCGTTTCTCTTTTGCAGATATGAGCCGCCGAAATAAACACCGACAAAAATCAGCACGAAAACAACTAAAAATATTACAATCAGTTTGACATTCTTTTTTTTCTTGTTATTAAGTTCGTTTTCTTTTGCATTTTCATTATCGTTCATTTTAATCACCGAGTAATCTCATTTTAAAACAAGTATAGTATATCATAAATTAAATAAAAATAATATCTGTCTCTTATACACATCTCCGAGCCCACGAGACGCGTAGTAATC
>OWJL01000306.1_pt1 | contig 16696 bp, 10 predicted proteins | sample 1732571 | NCBI WGS metagenome assembly OWJL01 (sample SAMN05065730, study PRJEB22554) | human gut metagenome | biome: ENVO:2100002; feature: ENVO:00000062; material: ENVO:00002003 | host: Homo sapiens | place: USA
GAGATTACTACGCGTCTCGTGGGCTCGGAGATGTGTATAAGAGACAGGCTTTAGCAATTATGAGTTGCTCACAAAATGAGGAATTTGAGGCGCCGAATCAACAAACAAAGATTGATTTTACTTCAGTAGTAAGGAAAGCTACAAGAGCTACAGATACAAATAGTAATAACTTTTTAGGGTTCACTGTAAGTTCTTATATTACAGATGGTGACTATAATGGAACAGATGCTTTAGGAGCTGCATACATGGATGGAATCTCATATACGAAAGATAATGCTGCTGCACCTTGGACTACTACCGATAAAGGAACGTATTATTGGCCATCAATAAGTTCAGGAAAAAAAGTACAATTCTTTGCATACCCAACGACAGATCCTACGTCCTATTCTCTTCCTGACGCTAGCTACCCTACAATATCTTTCACTGTTGATGGCACTCCTGCGGATCAAAAAGATTTGGTTGTTGCACATGCAACTAATGTTACTTCAGAGTCGAGTAAAGTAGCTGATGGTACACTGACCCTAGATTTTAAACATGTTCTAACCCGTATAAATTTTGCGTTTATTCCTGATGATCCTTTGCTTACTTATGCAGTGACTGCTGTTAGTATAGCTGATGTTAAAGGTGGAACAGGTAAATATAGTTTTAATGCAGATAATGGTGAATGGAATTTGGCTGCTGCTGCTACTTCATCATATAGTTATGCTGTTAAACAATCAGCAGATAAGGTTGAAAATAAGAATTATTATTCTTTGGCTGATACTAATGCATCTTGGATGCTATTTCCTCAAGAAGTAAATGGTAAGGTTATATCAATAACATATTCAACGAAACAGGGTGCGATGGAAGTCTTTTCAGGAACTAAAAAAGTAACTCTTCCTAGTGATGCCAAATGGACAGTTGGTCAAAATGTGCTATATGTATTAACATTACCTGCCGGTGCTGCTAAAGTTGGGCTTAATACAGAGGTTAGCGAATGGAATACTGCAGACGAAAAAGAGGAGACTGCTAAATGATAAAATGGCACTGTCCATGATTTAGCATAAATGAGAATTATTTCTAGGTTAAGCATATTTTAAATCCTAGCTCTTCTTTTCGAGGAGCTAGGGTTTCTTTATTAACACAGAACTTTGTATGAGATCTTGTGAGGTTATTTATCTTTTATATGGAGATTTAGTTCAGTTTTCAAAACTAGATATGTTTTAGATTCTTCGTGCAACTTCTTTTTCACTTTTCTTCCCTTTTTTTATGGCAATATGAAATCTTTCATATATTTTTGTTGGCAGCATAAACAAATACAAACACAGCCAGCTTATGCCATCTATTTGTCAAGGAACTTGGGATTGTCAAATATGTCCGAAAGCAGTGAGCAATGCTATTACTCATGTTATTTATCAGCGTGGTTTTCATAAACCAGCTCAGAGGTGTGAGGAAAATTTTATTCTTTTCTTGATTAAAGGAGAAATGCTGGTTAATAGTAAGGAATATGCCGGTACCATGCTCAAAGAAGGTGAATTTATACTTCAAGCTATTGATTCTACATTTGAGATGCTTGCCATGCTCGAATGTGAGTGCATCTATTACCGTTTTATTCAACCGGAATTGTTTTGTGATTCTCGTTTCAATCATATAATGAAAGATGTATCGCCTCCACTTATCTATTCCCCAATAAAGATAGTTCCTGAACTACAATATTTTTTGCAGGGTTCCATCACTTATTTAAAAGGAAATAAAGTCTGCCGGGATTTGTTGTCTCTCAAGCGGAAAGAGTTGGCATTTGTGTTGGGGTATTATTATTCTGATTATGACCTCTCGAGTCTGGTGCATCCGCTCTCTAAGTACATCAATAGTTTCCACTACTTTGTTATTCAAAACTATAAGAAAGTAAAGACTGTAGAAGAACTAGCCCAATTAGGAGGATATACCCTTAGCACATTCCGTCGTATTTTCAATAATGTCTTTCATGAACCAGTTTATGAATGGATGCTGGCACGCCGTAAAGAGGGTATTCTCGATGACTTGAATAATTCTGCTTATAGTATTTCCGAGATATGCTATAAATATGGTTTTGAGTCCTTACCCCATTTCTCTAATTTCTGTAAGAAATCTTTCGGCGCTTCTCCACGTAATTTGCGTGGACAAAACCGTTCATGATAACTGATTATTAATAATAATCATGATCCATTCATATATAAAGAAATCCCCTGTCGGACTAGCCGGCAGGGGATTCTGTCATTAATCAAATTAAGCTCTCGCTCTCGAAATCTAGCAATTTCTAGTCTTTTAATTTTGCGATGATGAAGTCACGGTTCAAGCGGGCGATGTTGCTGATAGAGATGTTCTTCGGACATTCAGCCTCACAAGCACGAGTGTTTGTACAGTTACCGAATCCCAGTTCATCCATCTTTGACAACATAGCTTTTGCACGACGCAAAGCTTCCGGTTTACCTTGCGGCAGCAAGTTCAACTGGCTAACTTTTGCAGAAACGAACAACATAGCAGAACCATTCTTACATGCAGCTACACAAGCACCACAACCGATACAAGAAGCAGCATCCATAGCTTCGTCAGCGATAGGCTTCGGAATCAGGATAGCGTTAGCATCCTGCGGAGCACCTGTACGTACGCTCACGTAACCACCAGCTTGCATAATCTTGTCATAAGCAGTACGGTCTACCATCAAGTCCTTGATTACAGGGAAACCGGCCGAACGCCAAGGTTCAACAGTAATCGTATCACCATCCTGGAAACGACGCATATAGATCTGACAAGTAGTAGCACCTGTTGCAGGACCGTGCGGGTGTCCATTGATGTAAAGAGAACACATACCGCAGATACCTTCGCGGCAATCGTGGTCGAATACTACCGGTTCTTTTCTTTCGCTGATGAGCTGTTCGTTCAGAATATCCAGCATTTCGAGGAAGGAAGTATCACCGGGGATATCTTTCATTTGGTAGGTTTCAAAAGCGCCTTTAGCCTTCGGGCCTGCTTGACGCCATACCTTCAGTGTAAATGATATATTTTTATCCATTTTCGTCTAATTCTTTTAAATGTTTAACTTCACCGATTAGCTCTTGTAGTTACGGGTTTGAACCTTGATAGCTTCGTATACCAGCGGTTCTTTGTACAACACCGGAGCTTTTTCATCGTCACCTTGATATTCCCAGCATGCTACATAGAAGAAGTTTTCGTCATCACGTTTTGCTTCTCCTTCTTCAGTCTGGTATTCTTCACGGAAGTGACCACCACAACTTTCGTTACGGTTCAATGCATCGTAAGCAACAAGCTCACCCATTGTGATGAAGTCGTACAGACGGATTGCTTTGTCAAGCTCTACGTTCATACCTTCTTTAGAACCGGGGATAAACAGATTCGTTTCGAATTCCTTGCGGATTTCTTTCAGTTCGGCAATACCTTTCTTCAAGCCTTCTGCCGTACGTCCCATACCTACATATTCCCACATAACATGACCCAGTTTCTTGTGGATAGAATCAACAGATTCTTTACCCTGGATGCTCATGAACTTGTCGATCTTAGCTTGAACTGCCTTTTCTGCTTCAGCAAATTCAGGAAGATCAGTAGAGAAACGAGGAACAGTGATTTGATCTGCCAGATAATTCTGGATTGTATAAGGCAATACGAAGTAACCGTCAGCCAAACCTTGCATCAATGCAGAAGCACCGAGGCGGTTTGCACCGTGGTCGGAGAAGTTACATTCACCGATAGCGAACAGACCCTTGATAGTGGTTTGCAGTTCGTAGTCTACCCAGATACCACCCATTGTATAGTGGATAGCCGGATAAATCATCATCGGATTATAATATTTTACGCCATTAATTTCTTTTGCCAGTTCTCCCGGATTAACGTCAGTGATTTCTTCATACATATCGAAGAGGTTACCATAACGTTGGAGAACGATGTCGATACCCAAGCGGTTGATAGCTTCAGAGAAGTCAAGGAATACGGCTAAACCAGTGTTGTTTACACCGAAACCTGCGTCGCAACGTTCTTTAGCAGCACGGCTGGCAACGTCACGCGGAACCAGGTTACCGAATGCCGGATAGCGGCGTTCCAAGTAATAGTCGCGGTCTTCTTCAGGAATATCACTTCCTTTGATTTCGCCTTTTTGAAGTTTCACAGCATCTTCTTTCTTCTTCGGAACCCAGATACGACCGTCGTTACGGAGAGATTCAGACATCAAAGTCAGTTTAGACTGCTTGTCACCGTGTACCGGGATACAAGTCGGGTGAATCTGAACGTAAGCAGGGTTAGCGAATACAGCACCCTTGCGGTAGCAAGAGATAGCAGCTGTACAGTTACATCCCATAGCGTTGGTAGACAGGAAGTAAGCATTACCATAACCACCGGTAGCGATAACTACAGCGTGAGCGGCAAAGCGTTCCAGTTCACCTGTTACAAGATTTTTAGCGATGATACCGCGAGCACGTCCGTCAACGATCACCACATCTTGCATTTCATAACGAGTGTACAGTTTTACAGTACCTACGTTTACCTGACGGCTCAATGCAGAGTAAGCACCCAGCAACAACTGCTGACCGGTCTGGCCTTTAGCGTAGAAAGTACGGGATACCTGTGCACCACCGAAAGAACGGTTGTCCAGTGTACCACCATATTCGCGAGCGAAAGGAACACCTTGTGCTACACATTGGTCGATGATAGCGTTAGACACTTCAGCCAGACGATATACGTTAGCTTCACGGGCACGATAGTCACCACCTTTTACAGTATCGTAGAACAGACGGTAAACGGAGTCACCGTCATTTTGATAATTCTTTGCAGCATTGATACCACCCTGTGCAGCGATAGAGTGTGCACGACGGGGAGAATCCTGAATACAGAAATTGAATACTCTGAAACCCATTTCACCGAGTGAAGCAGCGGCAGAAGCACCTGCCAGACCCGTACCCACAACGATGATGTCCAAACGGCGTTTATTAGCGGGGTTCACCAATTTCTGGTGAGCTTTATAGTTGGTCCATTTCTCAGCCACCGGGCCTTCTGGAATTTTTGAATCTATCTTGATCATAATATTATTTACAATTTAATCATTTACAATTTACTATTTAGCAAGCACCGCCACAAATCAGTGTTTTCACGAAGAATACCACTACTACCAGTGCGAAACCGAGTACAACGATTGTAGAATAGATGTTAGAAATACATTTCCAACGATCAATCCATACTTTGTTGTTCCATCCCAGTGATTGCATTGAACTCCAGAAACCGTGAGTCAGGTGGAACCACAAAGCAAACAGCCAAACAAGGTAAAGAACTACGTAAACCGGACAAGAGAAAGTCTGCTGAATGTGATATGCACCGTTAGCAGCATAAGCCAATGTCAATGTATCAGCGTGCATGCCCATGTTGTGCATCAGTTCCGGCAACTGCATTTTTGCCCAGAAGTTGAAGAGGTGCAAACCAAGACCTACGATAACGATCAGACCCAGCACCAACATGTTTTGAGATGCCCATTCTACAGTTTTCGGTTTGTCTGTCACTGCATAGCGTTCGCTACCACGCGCTTTGCGATTCTGCATTGTCAGCCAGAATGCGTAGATAATGTGAATTACGAAAAGAGCAGCCAGTCCTGCGGTAGCCACTAATGCATACCAGTTTGCTCCCAGGAACTCACAAATCATGTTGTAACCATCAGCCGAGATGATCGCAACCAAGTTCATCGCCATGTGAAATGTTAGAAACAGGACAAGGGCGATACCGGTAACGCTCATCACCACTTTCCTTCCTACAGATGAATTACTTAACCACATAAATGATTGAATTTAAATTATTTAATTGTTAGAACTAAAATTTCGACGTTTTACACCTCTTACGGACTGCAAAAATAGGGGAAATAGATTGATTGAGCAAGGAATTAAAGAAATAATTCCTTAATAATGGATCAATACGCCAATGTGTCAATATGCCAGCCAGTATATATGCATGGTGCAACTGATTGGCACATTCGTAGGATGGGACTGTTTATTGTACCTTTCCGATTTTCTCACCGCTGGCTGCTTTTTTGCGTAAAGCGCGTGGGGTATCGCCGAAAGAGTCTTTACAGAAGTGTGCGAAATGCGACAGGGAGTCGAATCCGTATCTGTTACAGATTTCAGTGATTCGCATTTTGGTGTGTTGCAGGTCTTCCAGGATTCCTTCCCGTTTCTTTTCCAGTATCCATTCATATACGGGCATACCATATAGGTTTTTGAAAAGGCGGCGGAAAGTAGTGGTCGTGTATCCTCCCAGATGTGCAAATTCTTCTACGTTCTTCACGTTGCTGTAATTCTGTATGACGAAATAGTGGAAACTTTCCGTATAAGTGCTGATTGGATAGAAGAATGAACCTAGCTGGGGCAGCGGATAGAAGTTGGTAATCAAGAAAACCAGTTCTTTGCATTTTAAATCGATATACTTGCTGCAAGGGTTTTCTTCAGCGAGGAATTCGGGCATACTAGTGACAAGGTGGTAAAGCCTTTCACTCATAATCAGTGGAGTGTAGGTCAAAGGAGCTTCCGCCTGTTCCATCATTTCCTTATACCGTTCTTCGCAGAGCAAAGGCAGTTCGTTGAACCAGTAGACAACGTATTCAACATCTGTCAGTGCCAGTATTTCGACTTTGGAGCCAATAGCTTGCAAAACAATTTGTCTCTCGCGTAACGTTATTCCGGGATGCTCTTCGCTATTGATAAGTAATTCGCCCTTTATCATAAAAAGCATGCAATTCTGCGTACACTTATCCTTGGGGATATGCTCTCCTTTAGGTAAGTTTCTATATACAAGGATATTCTCAACATTTTTTGGACATCCTGTACAGTTAGTATATTGTATGCAAAATGAATCTCCTGGCATGAGTCTTATGCGTGATTTATTATCTTAACGGAACAAAGATAGGCTTTTTTTGCGGAAAATGGAACTCTTTCTTCTATTTATGTTTTGGTAGAAGCCTTTGTATGGTCGTCTTTAAATATAGTGGAATGAATTTATAACTAAATATTGCAACTTTATTGTGAAAAACAAAAAGGTCTTATTGATCATGATCGGTAAGATTATTTTCACATTATCAGGGAAGTACAGCGGGGAATAATTCTCATCACGGTGAGAATACTTTGAGAAAATAAGGAGTTGAAAAGTAATTTGAAAGGCTTTTAAAAAGAGTATGGTAGCTATTATAGCACTTTTCGGGTAATTCCTGCATCTCCGGATATTTTTCGTCCATTCTCTTTTATTTTTGCACCCGTAATCTTAAAGAAAGCATTATCTTTGCCGTAAATAAAAAATAAGGCGACAAATATAAAATTATCATGAAATATGTAAAACCCAACCAGGTAAGTCATCTGTCCGATGATGAAATAGAAAAACTAATAAAAGACTACTATGACGGCGTTAAGATAAAGGATATAATAGAAATATATAAAATAGATTGTCAACCGTCATCGTTTAGAAAAATATTACCTGCTATAGAAACGGAACAAGTGTGTCTATATTGCAATCATAAGCTACAAATTCAATACTTGTCCCGCAATTATTCTTCTTTCAACACAGAATTAATTTGTCCGGAATGTGGACATGAACCCGAAAATGAATATTGTCCCTGCAATACCTGTAGGGAAAGAGCGAGGGAAGAAAAACGTAAAGAGCAACAAAAGAAAGATGAACAAGCACGAAAAATAAAACAAGAAAAAGAGCAGTTTATCCGGGAAGTACTTTATTTCAAACAAAAACAAGAAAGAGATATAGACACATTATCTTTTGAAGAAAGAGTCTATATCGGAGCTATTTTGCGAGAAGGAATTGATGAAGGATATAATTTTATTAAGCCATTCAGCCAATTTCGCACCCCCATAGCCCCCACTCCAGTGCTGTCGAAAGATATAACAAATATGCTTTATCAAAACAATATTATAAAAATATACCCAGAGACAGATTTTGAGTGTTTTACTGATATAGATTTTGAAAATAGAAACTATTCATTCTATTCAAATAAAGTATATTGGCAACTTAATCTTAAGTGCGCTTATTTAGAAAAGGTGATGCTTATAGATTCACTTATTAATCCTACTCCCAAAACGAATGGCTATGAAACATACTGTCTATGGCGAAAAATAGCCTTAAATGAATGCCTAGAATATCTCCTGCATAACATAGAAACGATGTTCAATATTACCTACAAAGTAGGTGATAAAACGAATGGGGTACTAAACGACCTATTGAATGAATTTTCTGTCGGGCAAATTTATCACCTCATTTACACTGCCACAAATAAAGCACTAAGATTTAAAGAAGAACACTGTGTAGCAAACAATCATGCAGCTAATTCAATTATTGGGTATATGCAAAGTTTAGGAGAAAGAGCTCAAAATGATCATTGGAATTTAAATAACTATAATAGAGTAAAAGAGTGTCCTCAATCACTTATCAGCAAATTCTTTTTTGAATGGATATTGAGAATTAACGAAATGGGATTTACTCAAAAGCCACAATTAATAGGTATTGAATAATATTATCTTTATGGTGGAACAAATATGCTTAGCATCAGAAGTGTAAAAACTAAAAAAGAATCTTGTCAGCCTATGAGCCTGCTTTTCTGTTATTGAGAAAACTTTATGTTGATTTTTGGAAGTATTATAGTGATTTTTGAACATTTGTTTTCTTTGCCTGTACCTACTTTTGCGATCAAAACCCATTAATTATCAATTATTATGCTACTACCAAGAAAAATTGTATTTTTCCTTCTCTTGTTTGTCGGATTATCGTTGTATGCGCAACAAAACTGCTTCATTAGTTCGTATGTACGGGGTAATTTCTACAATCGCGGACGTATTTCTGCCGAGAGTTTAAGGGCGAGTGATGATCTGATTTTTCTGAACGTCCGTCCCAATAAAGATGGGTCGCTTTCGTTTGAGAATCCCCGTATCTTTGAGAATGGGAAAGGAGTGACTAGTTGGGAGGAATTGATAAAGTCTGTCCGTGCGGATGTGAAAGGAACAAAGACAAAACTTCGTCTGGGCGCTGCCAGTGGCGAGTGGAAAGCGATGGTTGCAGATGAGGCGGCCCGTGTTGCATTTGCCAAAAACATAAAGAAGATACTGGAAAAGAATAAGCTCGATGGCATCGATCTGGATTTTGAATGGGCGGAGACTGAAAAAGAGTATGAAGATTACAGTCTGGCTATTCTGAAGATGAGAGAGGTATTGGGAGATAAATATGTGTTCAGCGTATCCCTGCATCCTGTGTGTTATAAGATTAGTAAAGAGGCGATTGCTGCGGTCGATTTCATTTCTTATCAGTGTTACGGTCCTTCGCCGGTTCGCTTCCCGATGGAGAAATACTGTTCGGATATACAGATGGCGTTGGCTTATGGCATTCCAAAGGAAAAGCTGGTGGCAGGCGTTCCTTTCTATGGCGTGACAAAAGATGGCTCAAAGAAGACTGAGGCTTACTTCAGTTTTGTGCAGGACGGGCTGATTACGGGGCCGGCACAAAACGAAGTAACCTATAAAGGAGACGTGTATGTCTTTGACGGGCAAAATAATATCCGTGCCAAGACACGTTATGCGATGGACCAGCAGCTCAAAGGAATGATGAGCTGGGACTTGGCTACGGATATGCCGCTGAATGACAGCAGATCGTTGTTTAAGACGATGGTGGAGGAGTTGGGGAGGTGAACTGCTTCAGATAATCTGAAGGAGAGACACCAAACTCATCCTTAAAACATTGACGGAAGTAGCCTGTACTGTTCATTCCTATTTTATAGGCTATTTCCGAGATATTATATTTTCCTTCGAGGAGTAACCGTTCCGCATTCTGCATTTTTACTTTCCGGATGTACTCGTTCGTAGAAAGTCCGGTCAGTGCTTTCATTTTCCGGTAGAGCGTAGAACCGCTCATACACATCTTGTCGGACAGATAAGTGATGTCGATCTTCTCCGAAGAAAGGTTATCCTCAACCAGTTGCGTGATTTTCTCAATGAATTCGTTATCCAGTTTGCTGAGCGCCTCGGTGATTATGGAACGCTTTTCATCCAAATGAGAATTGGGGTTATGATTCGTTCCGGCCTGCTGGAATTGAGCAATCAGTTTCTTTCTCGAATCAAGCAGATTGTTGATGCGGCTTCGCAGCAGTGAAGCACTGAAAGGCTTGGTCAGATAAGAATCCGCTCCCACTTCGTATCCTTCTTCTTTATCCTGCAATGAATCTTTGGCCGTTAGCAGGATGACAGGGATGTGGCTGGTACGCACATCCTCTTTTAGTTGACGGCATAGCGTGATGCCATCCATTACCGGCATCATGATATCGCTTACTATAATATCGGGAATACGGTTGAGAGCCTGCTGTTTCCCTTCCTCACCGTTGCTGCCTGTGATTACTTCGAAAGAGTCGGAGAAAGATTCGGCGATGTATTTCTGTATATCTTCATTGTCTTCTACAATCAGCAGGATAGGTTTGCTCGTTTCCGGTTCCGTATTTTGAGAATCTTCCGGAACAGCTTCTGATATCATTTCCTCCTCTGTTTGCTTCGTAGAGTCTCCATGCAAAGCGTTGGGGTAGATATTGTCTGTTAATAAGCTGATATAGAAAGTACTTCCTTCGTTCTGTATGCTTTCCACCCGGATTTCGCCTTCGTGCAGTTCTACAAGATTTCGGACTAAAGCCAGTCCGATACCTGTGCCGGATGCCTGATGCTTGCCGCTTTCCTGATAGTAACGGTCGAAAACATGAGGCAAGGCTTCCGCAGAGATTCCGTATCCCGTATCACTGACTTTAATCTCCGTATAAGTGACTCCGTTTCGTGTGGTGGGATACAAGCTCAAGGTTATTTTTCCCTGTTCCGTATATTTGATGGCATTGGAAATCAGATTATCGAGGATAATGGTGATGATTTCTTTGTCAAAGAACAGAAGCATCTCTTCTTTTTCTATTTGAATCTGAAAGTCGATCGCTTTCTTTTGATTGAGTTCTTTGTATTTGAGTCCGATTTCATGAACGAGGGGCGCGATGTTGCTTTTGCAAACACATAGCTTTTTGTTCTGCGTTTCCGTTTTCCGGAACTCAAGAATCTGATTGATCAGGTTGAGCAGCCGGAGGGCACTCTGGTGGATGACAGAAAGTTTCTGCGCCTGTCTGGTCGGCAGTGACGTGTCTTTCTGCATATCTTCCAGCGGACCGAGGATCAGGGTCAGTGGTGTGCGCAGCTCATGAGTGATGTTAGTATAGAATCGCAAACGTTCCTGATTCAATTCTTGTTCTTGTTCGTGGTTTTTCTTTTCCAGGGTATAGAGACTTTCGAGGTCTATTTTCTTCTTATAGGCATGGATAATAGTATAAATAATGCTGATAGTGATCAGAATATAAATAAGTTTTGCCCACCATGTCAGCCAGAGAGGAGGGTTAATATGTATCCTGAGAGATGTCGTGTCCTCCGACCAGTCCTGATTGTGCAGGCGGGCTTTTACCAGAAACTCATACTTGCCGGGAGGAATATTGCGGAAGGTGACGCTGTTTTGCTCGTTGATCGTATACCATGAGTTTTCAAGTCCTTTCAGCATATAGGCATATTCCACTTGGTTGGCCAGTGAATAGTCCTGTACGTTGAAAGTAAGATTAAAACTATTTTGTTCATGAGTCAATTCTATCTCTCCTTCGGAGATGGGAATAGCGGTTTCGTTCTTCTCCCGACTTGTGAGTCGTCCGGGAATTCTCACTTTAGTGATAACCACAGGAGGAATCTGCGGACTGTTTATGGCAATATCGGGGTTGAAGAAACACAATCCGTTGATAGAGCCGAAATAGATGAGCCCGTTATGATCTTTGGTAACGCATCCGCTGATGAAACTTCCTTGTGGGATGTTGTTGGAGTGATCGTAGGTATAGAAACATTTTTTAGAGGTGATATAGCAACTGATGCCGGTATTGGTACTTGCCCAGATGTTGCCGTTCTTATCTTCACTGATAGCTCTTATGTGTGTATTGGGCAGTCCTTCTTTTCTTTGAAAAACCTGATAGTCAAAATTACGGGCCGAAGGAAAACATACCAGCCCCTCACCGGTGGCAAGCCACATCTGACCTTTGCTGCTCCGGTATATCTGATTAATCGTATTGGAACAAAAACCTTCGTATTGGTTGAACTTCCTGACCAGTTGCATATCCGGCGTATATATCCCGACTCCTCCTCCGAAAGTTCCTATCCAGAAACGTCCTTCACTGTCTTGGGCAATGCTGCGTACAAAGTTTTCCAGCAACTGGCTGTTGGAGGTGTCATAATGATGAATCACCTTCTTGCTGGCAAGGTCTACAACGAACACCCCTGCGTGAGTTCCTATCCATATCTTTTTATTCTTGTCTTCATAGAAGACGCGTACGTCGAGAAGCTGATTCTTTTCCAGTTCGATGATCTGAAACTTCTTCAGTCTTGTATTGTAATAGCTGATGTTGCCCAGATAGGTGCCGAACCATAGGTTGCCTTCCGAGTCTTTCAGCGAACAAAGCACTGAGTTGGACAGGAGTTCTCTGTTTTCTTTATTGTAAATGGCCACCCGTTTTCCGTTTTCGAATACGTTAATACCTCCTCCGTCAGTTCCTATCCACAATTTTCCTTGTCCGTCATCGCAGACGCTGCTAACGACTTTGTTGCTCAGCGAACTTTCATTCATTTGGGTGGGTGAATAGCTCCATGTATGGAATGCGGGAGGAGCATTGCTGATAAAATTGATTCCTCCTCCCCAAGTCCCTATCCAGATATTATTAAAAGAGTCTTGAAAGATATACCGTGCGCTGGCGTTGGACAAACTGTAGTTATTGTCCCCTTCGCGGATAAACTCAAAGCGTATTTGTTCGGGCAGCAGAAACTGATTTTGCTGTAAGTCCAGTATCATGATTCCGTTCAGTTCTGTTGCAATCCAGAGTTTGTTGTCTTTGAGTTGTTTGATGGAGAAGATATAGCTTGACAATGCTCCGTGAATATTCCCCGGGTTGTTATGAAAGTTGGTAAATGTTTCTGTATTGGCATTGAACAGGGCTAGTCCTTTGCTGGTTCCGATCCATATATTTCCGTTGGTATCTTTATAGATACAACGCACATCGTTCCCCGGAAGGCTGTTCGGGTTTTGAGGATCATGGACGAAGTGCTTCACGGATTTGTCATTCAGGGAGAGGATGCTCAACCCGCCTTCTACGTGTCCGATGTATAGTTTGCCATCCTCAGCCTCCGTGGCTGTCCAGGTCTGCTCAGAGGGAAGGGCGGGTACTGTGCTTTTGTTATAATGAGTGAATTTCCCGGTAGCGATGTCCAGATACTCTATACCTCTGTAATAAGTACATACCCATAACCCTTTGCCGGCTTGTACGGATGAGGTAATGTGAGTGACATCGTTCGTTATCAGACTTTGCGGGTCTTCCGGATTATATTGGTAGACGCTGAAACTTTGTGTCTCGTAATTATAAGCGTTGAGTCCTGCCCGCTGGGTGGCTATCCAGATAACAGGCTGCACGGGATCGGCGTACACTTCATTGAGTTCGTTGCCGGTAATGCTTTGAACAGAAGAAGATTGCTCCTCTTTATAGTAGGTGATAAAGCGGGTTCCGTCAAACTTATTCAGCCCTTCTTCGGTGGCGAACCACAGAAATCCCTGCTTGTCCTGCGTGATACTCAATACATAATTGTTGGATAAGCCTTGTTCTATTCCCAATCTTTGGATGAGGTAAGGGTGGGCTGCCACAAATGTGGCGGATAGCAGGAGGAAGAAAGCCGCAATGTATGTTTTCATCGTTTCAGATATTATGTATTCCTTGATATTCACTCTCAAAAGTACAAATAAATCTTGTATTTAGTATAGACAAATGATTCATTGCATGATTTTCTACCCTTTCTGCATGATTTTTACAGCGAATAAAATAAAACAACTGTAATTTTGCAATCAATCAAATAACCGAATCTAATACTTGCAGAAAATGGAATCTGATTCTTTACACGAACATGATAAAAGCTGGAAGGCATTTTTTATTACCACTCTGTTCATCTTGTGTACAGCGAACGTTTATGCGCAGTCATCCGATACAATCTTTTCCCGATATTTCCGTTATGCACAGAACTTCGCAGATTCGTACCCTCGCGAGAAAGTGAGTCTTCATTTGGATAATGCAAGTTATTACCTTGGTGATACGATTTGGTTCAAAGCGTATGTAGTGACGGCTGAACAAAACTTACCGACGACGATCAGCAAACCTTTGTATGTAGAATTACTGGACCAGTTGGGAAATGTCGTAGAGCGGCAAATTATTCAGCTTACGGATGGGGAGGGAACGGGACAAATCATTTTGAACAATACCTTCTTTACCGGTTATTATGAAATGCGTGCCTATACAAAGTGGATGCTTGCTTTTGATAACCCTTCCTGTTTTTCCCGTGTATTACCCGTCTATCGGAAACGGCTGAGCGATGAAGAGACTCCTCGGAGTATAGCTACCTATCGTATGGACGCTTCGATGAAACAGCGGCCGAAGGATAAAGAGAAGAAGTTTACAGTCCGCTTTTTTCCGGAGGGTGGACAATTGGTGAAAGGCATATCTTCGATTGTAGCTTTTGAAGCCACCAGCCGTGACAAAGGAGCTGCTGATGTAGAGGGAACAGTGGTTTTGCCGAGTGGTGAAGAACTGGCGCATATCCGTTCATTTCATGACGGGATGGGTTACTTTGAGTATAAGCCCGAAGAAAAGGCGGGTGTGGCAAAAATTGATTATGAAGGCTCCACTTATCAGTTTGACCTTCCGGAAGCTCTTCCACAAGGATATGTACTCCGAATCGATAACCGGCGGGAAATGTTGGATATCACTGTAGCCCGCAGTTCACAGGCAATGAAAGACACACTGGCTGTTTTTGTATCTTCTCAGGGGCGACCTTACAAATGTATGACACTGGACTTTGAAGATGAATTGAACTGCCAATTCCGGATTTCGACTAAAGAACTACCGCCCGGAGTGCAACAGATATCTCTGGTCAATCTGAAAGGGGAAACGTTATGCGAGCGTTTTTGTTATGTGATGCCGCGTTCTTCCATGCTCCTTGCCTGTAAAACGGATCACGCCCTGTATCGTCCTTTTGAGCCGGTGACTTGCCGGATTAAAGTGAGAGATCATCTGAATCGTCCGGTACAGGCCAATCTTTCTGTATCTATCCGCAACGGTGTGGAGTCTGATTTTCGGGAATATGATCATTCCATTTATACGGATTTGTTGCTTGTCTCCGATCTGAAAGGCTATATTCATCAACCCGGTTTTTATTTTGAGAACCAGTCTGCCGAACGTTTCAAAATGTTGGATGTCCTCCTATTGGTACGTGGCTGGCGGAAGTATGACCTTTCCCGACTGATAGGTAAACGTCCTTTCTTGCCTCGGTATCTTCCGGAGACCTCGCTGACCCTGTATGGACAGGTCGAATCTTATTTCGGTAAGGCGTTACGGAATGTCGGGGTGAGTATTCTTGCGCGCAGGGATTCGGTCTCTATTGCAGGTATGACAAAAACGGATTCATTGGGGTATTTTAGTGCGCCGGTAGATGGTTTTAGCGGTTCTATGGATGCTCTCATACAGACACGGAACGAGGGAAAGAAGTGGAACAAGCAGGCAGTCGTGAAGTTGTTCCGTAATTTTGAGCCTTCCTTACGGAAGCTTGATTATTATGAGCTGAATCCGGAATGGAAAGAGACGGGTGATTTGAAACAGTTGTTGGACACCTTGGATATTGCTTATAAAGATTCTGTATTCGGACCGGATCATCATTTGCTGGATGAAGTGGTGGTGAACGCCAAGCGTCTGAACTTGTTATTGAAGCAAACTGAACGCTTTGAAAAAGAGATTCTGGGTTATTATAATATAACGCAGGTGGTAGATAAAATGCGTGATAAAGGAGAAGCGGTGTACAATCTGCCTATGCTGTTGAAGGAATTAAATCCTAATTTCAGATTGAGTGATTCATTGAGCCTGCACTATAATAACTCAAGAGTTTTATTTATAGTCAACGGCGGGGTTTTATCTTATGGTAAAACGGATTATGTGTTGGACAAAGATGTGGATGCTATTAAATCTATCATGCTTTATTATGATCAGGCAGGAGGGGAATCTGTTTTTGTGATGAACAAGCAGAGTAATAGAGTGACGAAATTTACAGCAAATAATTTTTGGAGTGGTCGCTGGCAGGATGGAGATTTGAGTGAGTTGCCTTTGCAGGATGCTATAGGTGCGGATTCCGGACCAGATGCACTTTGGGGTGAGAAAGATAGAAAGACTATGAAGAAAGGTCCGTTGCAGAAATCGTCAGTAGTAGTTTGCTCCATCACTACGATTGATGACTGGGACCCGAACAAAACTTATAAAGCCCGGCGGGGGATTCGTCATACCTATATACAAGGATATAATGAGCCCTTGGAATTTTATTCACCAGCTTATCCTGATGGCGCTCCTCTCTATACGGAAGATTCTCGCCGCACACTATACTGGAATCCGAATGTGAAAACGAATGAAAAGGGTGAAGCAGTCATTCGATGCTATAATTCCGATAATTCGGCGCCGTTAATAATAAATGTAGAGACATTGTATAAAGGTAGTCCGTCATCATTGAATATCTACTCTATCTGTCTCTTATACACATCTCCGAGCCCACGAGACGCGTAGTAATCTCGT
>OWJL01000393.1_pt1 | contig 14490 bp, 13 predicted proteins | sample 1732571 | NCBI WGS metagenome assembly OWJL01 (sample SAMN05065730, study PRJEB22554) | human gut metagenome | biome: ENVO:2100002; feature: ENVO:00000062; material: ENVO:00002003 | host: Homo sapiens | place: USA
GGCTATTCGTCGGCAGCGTCAGATGTGTATAAGAGACAGCCATTCCTACTGCTTGGATATGGATTGACGGAGGTGTTTATGTGACTGGAAATAAATTAAATATAGATTTATCTTATGGACTAAAAGGCAGTTATACAGTAGAGGGAGCAATTATTATACCTATATTTATTGTTATGCTTGCGATAGCGATGAAGATGGGACTTGTGTTGTATAACGAAATGAAAGCAGACAGCTCTTATGAGTATGCTACTGATATGTGGCTGGTGGATGATTTCTATAATTATCAGGTTTTGAAAGAGGTTGTAAATGAATTCTAATGAAATAGTATATGAAAGAAAGATGACAGGCAGCTTTATGAAGCTGCGTTGTGACGAGGTGAAGCCGTTAGATGAAAAGATATTGTTGAAAAACAATATTCCGGGCTTTCTGAAGATGGAGAAGTGTTATGTGAATAATGAAGGGCAGTACTGGTATGATATATCCGGAGTCCAGTCTTTGGAAATGCGCTGCCAGTATAATGATATAAAGCTTGAGTTTCTTGAAAAGCTTGTGGTGAGTATCTGTAACAAGATGGAGCTTTTGGAGAATCATCTTGTAGGCACGGACTGTCTGGCACTCGATCCTCAGCTAATACACATAAAAGGGGTAAATCAGGATGAGGAAATATATTTCACAGCATACCCGGCACAGATGAAGACTATGTGTACTACATTCCAACATCTAATGGAGTATATGCTAACGAAACTTGACCACAGTGATGCTGAAGCGATACATATAGCATATGGCATATATGAGAAAACCATAAATGGCAATTACAGTATCGCTGATATTAGAAATGCCATAATCGAGGAGCGACAGAAAAAGGTGGCAGAAAAGCCGGTGGAGGAGGTGATTGCGCCAATTTCACAGCCACAGGTCAGAGTAGAGGAGCCTAAGGAGCAGATAAAGCCTACACTGTACGATAAGCTTCGGGTGTATCTGCTGGAGCAGCTGGATATCAGGCTGCCGGAGCGAAAGAAGCAGGCGTCAGTGATAGAAAAGCCTAAAAAACCGGACATAAACAGAAAATGGTTTAAAAAAGAAAAACGAAAAGAAAATCGTGAAAAGTTAGAGGATACCATGCTTATACACCCAAGCTCAGAGACTGCACCGGAGCCTGTACCGCGTCAGATACACCCCACAGTATGTCTGAGCGATTACAGGGAGCACCCACAGGGCATGCTTTTGTATGAGGGCATGGAAAACCGCAGTAATATAATAATAGACAAAGATTGTACGCGTATTGGTCAGGGTGATGAGGCCGATGCAGTAATAGGCAAGGATACAATAAGTCATTTTCATGCAGTTATAAATAGGGAAAACCAGGAATTTTATCTGGAGGATTTAAACTCCACAAATGGAACCTTTGTGAATAATGAGGTGCTTGCGTACAAGCAGAAGAAGCAGCTCAAGTCAAATGATATCATCAGATTTGCCGATGTTAAGTACCGGTTTGTATAATTGTTGCAAATAAGCTCCTTAAAATTTATAATAAGAAAAAAGTATTTAACAGGAAAATTAAGGAGACCCCACAGATTTGCAGAATATAAAAAGATTTTATGATAAACCATATATGACAATTGGCATAATAGTGTTAAATATAATAGTTTTTGTGCTGATGAGTATATCAGGCAGCACACTTGATGCACAGTATATGGCTGCCCACGGAGCCATGTACCCTGAGTATATAAAGGATGGCCAGTACTGGAGGCTGTTCACTTCGATGTTTATGCATTTTGGATTGATGCATATACTTAACAATATGGTGGTTTTAGGTGCTGTCGGTCAGATAGTCGAGAAAGCCATGGGGCATGTGAAGCTTCTGATCACATTTCTTGTGTCAGGCATGTGTGGAAGTGTATTGTCATACATCGTTATGCTTTATAATAATGATTATGCGGTATCGGCAGGTGCTTCCGGGGCGATATTTGGTCTGGTGGGAGCACTTGTGTGGATAGTTATAGCAAACAGAGGCTTTTATGAGGGCGTCAGCAGGAAGCAGGCTGTATTTATGGTTATACTGATGATATACTATGGAGTTTCAACGCAGGGAGTGGACAATTGGGCTCATGGAGGCGGGCTCGTAGGCGGATTTGTTATTTCAATTGTTTTATATCGCAAAAAGAGATATAATAAATATAATATCAACTAAAAATTAATGGTAGGAGAAGCTGCATGAAGATAAATATTTATTATGGTGGAAGAGGTTTACTGGACGACCCGACACTGTATGTGATAAGCAGGATAGAAAATGTGCTAAAGGAGCTCCGCGTAAAGGTGGAGAGATACAATATCTATGAGCACAAAAATGAAATAGCTACATTGCCACAGACCTTTAAGGATGTAGATGGAATCATTCTCGCAACGACGGTTGAGTGGCTTGGTATAGGTGGATACATGCAGCAGTTCCTTGATGCATGCTGGCTCTACGGCGATAAGGAAAAGATAAGCAATACATATATGCAGCCTATTGTTATGTCTACCACATATGGAGAGCGCGAGGCAGAAACCACACTATGCAATGCATGGGAGATACTTGGCGGTCTGCCGTGCTCAGGGTTATGCGGATATGTAGAGGATATTACTACATTTCAGCTCAATAAGGAGTATAATCTCATAATAGAAAAACGCGCGGAGAATCTGTATCGCACGATATCCCAGAAGATTAAGAGCCTGCCTACAAGCAATCAGGCAGTGAAGCAAAGTGTACTCAGGACACAGCAGCTCAATCTCACCCCACAGGAGAGCGAGCAGCTGTCGAAGTATGTGTCTGATGATACATATGTAAAGCAGCAGAAGGAGGATATCGAGGAGCTTGCAACCATGTTCAAGGACATGCTCGGGCAGCAGGCATCTACAGATGACATGCCATATATAAAGGAGCTTGAAGCACATTTTATTCCGCTTCGTGAATTCAAAGCCTGCTATTCATTTAATATAGAGGGCATTAAAAATCCATTATATATAAAGGTGGATGAGGATAAGCTGGATATACACTATGGCGAAGAGGATATAGTGGATGTTTACGCCAAATTTTCGAAGAGTATCATGGAGTCTATAATAGATGGTCACATGACCTTCCAGAGAGCATTTATGACCGGAGAAATGACAGCAAAAGGCAATTTCAAGACACTTCGCATGCTTGATCAGATATTTCCGTTTTAATGGGCTTTTTGATTCTGAACAGTTACAAAATAATTATATATATGAGGTGACAAAGATGAAAGATGACAACTGTATTTTCTGTAAACTGGCAAATGGGGATATCCCGACCAATTCAATCTACGAGGATGATGATTTCAAGGTAATACTCGATGCAAGTCCTGCTAGCAAGGGACATGCACTTATCCTTCCAAAGCAGCATTATGCAAATATTTTTGAGATTGAGGATGAGACACTTGCCAAGGCAGCAAAGCTTGCAAAGAAGATTATGACACACGAGAAAGATGTGCTTGGCTGTGAAGGCTACAACCTGGTACAGAACAATGGCGAGGTGGCAGGCCAGACAGTATTCCATTTCCATATGCACCTGATTCCAAGATATGAGTCAGATGACAACAAGAATGTCATAGAGTGGAATCACAAGGAGTTCACTGATGATGAGATGAAGAAAATCTGTGACGAGATGAGCATGTAATAGCTGCTAATAGTTACACATTATTAAAAAAGAAAAAGCCCGGATATGCAAATGTAGTTCATATCCGGGCTTTTTCTTTTTTATGATATACAATGACGCTTTAAACAGACTCTGACCCTATGACGACTTTTTCACCTGAGAGTTAATCAAATCGATTATAGTGGCGATTGAATCCATCTGACCGCTTTTTGCCATGGCATCCTTATATTTATCCCTGTTGCCGTATACCTCTTTTACTGCGCTAAGCAGAGAATCCTTTGTGAGCTCCTCCTCCTCGATGACATATGAAAAGCCCTGTTTTTTGAAGGATTTTGCATTTAATACCTGGTCTCCGCGGCTGGCAGCAGCAGAAAGAGGAATCAGGATGTTTGGCTTGTGCAGAGCAAGCAGCTCGCAGATGGAGTTGGCTCCGGCTCTTGAAATAGCCATGTCAGCCAGAGCAAACATGTCGGTGAGTTCAGCATTGGCGTACTCAAACTGTGCATAGCCTGTGATTCCGGCAAGCTTGTTGTCCAGATTGCCCTTTCCGCAGAGGTGAATCACATAGAAATCCTTTAGTAGTTCAGGAAGAATCTCACGGACAGCTTCATTAACCTTTTTAGAGCCGAGGCTTCCTCCGATGATAAGGATGACAGGCTTATTGTGGTCAGGAAAATTACAAAGCTTTATGGCATTTTCGGCAACGCCGCTAAAAAGCTCGCGTCTGATAGGTGATCCGGTGAGCACAGCCTTGTCTGCAGGCAGATATTTCATGGTCTCAGGGAAATTGCAGCAGACCTTTTTGGCACCCTTTATGGCGATTTTATTGGCAAGTCCCGGGGTGATATCCGACTCGTGGATGATGGCAGGCACATGGCAGTGCTTTGCGGCAAGCACGACAGGTACGGAAACGAAGCCACCCTTAGAAAATACTACATCAGGCTTGAGTTTTTTCATGAGGCTTACAGCCTGACCGTAGCCCTTTAACACGCGGAACGGGTCTGTAAAGTTCTTCCAGTCAAAGTATCGGCGCAGCTTTCCTGATGAAATGCCGTGATAAGGAATCTTCTGGGCTTCAATCAGTCCTTTCTCCATTCCGTTTACTGAGCCGATGTATTCGATATCGTATCCGGCCTCCTTAAGTGCCGGCATAAGAGCTATATTTGGAGTGACATGACCTGCAGTACCGCCGCCTGTCATAACTATTTTCTTCATATATATGTATCCTTTCTTGCATTCCTGTTTGTCTCATATTTATATTATACTCAACACAATAAAAGTCAATACCAAGTTACCGGTGAAAGTTTGCCCTGCAATACCAGACAAATGTCGAAACTTGCGACCGATAGGAACTGTTAAGTTCAAGTGAATTGGTTATAATAATCAATAGTACATCATCCTGCGTTATAGGTTAAGTTAAATTTTGAATGATGTATCGGAAAAAGAATAGTAGGGAGGACACATTAATATGGAATTATCAATGGACAATATGGACATCATGGCAGGAGGCATACTTGCAATAATGCTTGCACTTTTCATGCTGACAGTCATTGTGACCTTGTTCGCACTCTCACACAGGATAAGACTTTTGAGCAACGAGATTTATAAAATAGAAAAACAGGTGAGCGACTACATAGACGAGCTGTCGAGAAGCGAAAGCGACAAGCTGGAGATAGAGCATAAGGCACATCAGAATGGGGTGATTTCATCGGTGCTTCAGGAGATTTTTCCATGAAATTTGACAAAATGCTATTACTGTGATATTATACCGACTGTAACAAAGTTGTAACAAATGCAACATAGGTGTAATAAACGTAACAAAAACAACATATACTACACCATATGGAGGATTATATGAAGCTAAACAAAAAAGTAATCGATAGCATTACGGTCTGTGGACTGTGCGCCATGCTGACGGTTACCGCGGTTACTAACAGCGGACGCTCTGAGGTCAAAGCAGAGGATAAGGTGCTAGCAAACACTGGTTTAGAGCATACTGGTTATAATAGTTATGCTGGCGTGGCAGCGACTCTTTTTGATTATGAGAAGGGTCTCACAGCAGAGAATGCTGTTACAGTAGAAAAAGAAAATGTTGAGATGGTGGCAGCAGCACAGGATGCACAGCAGGAGGCGCAGCCACAGCTCACACAGGAGCAGCAGGAATGGCAGACAAAGCTTATGCCAAACGTTGAAGAATCACTCAACGTAAGAGCACAGGCCGATGAACAGTCAGATATTGTTGGAAAACTATATAAAGGAAGTGTGGCAGACATCGTAGAAAACGATGGCACATGGGCTCACATCAAGTCAGGAAATGTAGACGGATACGTTAATGTTTCTTACTGTGTGACCGGAACTGACGCATTAAGCTATGCTTACGACACATGCGGAGAAATTGCTACAGTAAATACAGACGGACTTCGTGTGAGAGAGGCAGCAGATACAAACAGCAAGGCATTAGAGGTAGCTGACCAGGGCAAGACCTATCAGGTGGACCGCGCAGCGCAGGCACCGGACGGCTGGATCGCAGTAGTCTGTGATTCACAGACAGGATATATCGCAGCAGATTATGCGACACGTTCCCTAAACACAAGAGTGGGTATCACAATTGAAGAGGAACAGGCTCAGATAGCTGCACAGAAAGAGGCTGAGAGAAAGGCCGCAGAAGAAAAGGCAGCAAAAGAAGCTGCAAAAGCAGCTAAGGAATCAAAGAAAACAGAGACCACACAGGGCGAGGCAGTAAGTGCAGGAGCAGATGACCTGACACTGCTTGCAGCAATCATCGAGTGTGAGGCAGGCGGAGAGAGCTATGAATGTCAGCTTGCAGTAGGAGCGGCAGTCATCAACAGAGTAAAGAGTAGCTCATATCCAAACAGCATCTCAGGTGTTATTTACCAGAAAGGCCAGTTTGGACCGGCATCATCAGGAAAGCTCGCAAGAAAGCTTAGCGGACGCATTTCTTCTTCATGCTACAGTGCAGCACAGGAGGCAATGTCCGGAGTGGACAACACAGGAGGATGTACATCCTTCAATGACCATGGCTCAGGAATATCAATCGGAAATATGAAGTTCAGATAATATACAGCCAATACAAAGAAATAACAAAGAGGCTGCAAATCAACAAAGCTTGTTGGTTTGCAGCCTCTTTAATTATTTGTACGGCGTGGTTTTACAGTCAGAGCGTCAATGCTTCAAACCTCTTGCAACATACTACAAAATAGAGTAAAATGACATCATTATAGCAACCTACAGATATAAATTATAGCAACCTGCATCTATAAACGATGCAAATAAAACCCAGGAGGCAAGAGCAATGCAGTTAAAGGGACGAAACTTTTTAAAACTTATGGATTACACTCCGGAAGAGATTACTTATCTGATTGACCTCTCACAGGAGCTGAAGGAAAAGAAGAAAAAAGGCATCAGACATGATGAACTCACAGGCAAGAATATAGCGCTGATTTTTGAAAAGACCAGTACCAGAACTCGCTGCTCTTTTGAGGTAGCGGCACATGACCTTGGAATGCATGTCACATACCTTGACCCGAGCGGTTCACAGATAGGCAAAAAGGAGAGCATCGCCGATACAGCGCGCGTGCTCGGCAGAATGTTTGACGGAATCGAGTACCGTGGATACGGACAGGAAATCGTGGAGGAGCTGGCTAAATACGCAGGCGTACCGGTATGGAACGGCCTGACAAATGAGTTCCACCCGACACAGATGATAGCAGATATGCTTACAATCCGTGAGCACCTCGGCAGACTTAAGGGCGTGAAATTTGTATACATGGGAGATGCAAGATACAACATGGGCAATTCACTCATGGTCACATGTGCAAAGCTTGGCATGGACTTCGTGGCATGCACAAACAAGAAATATTTCCCAAATGATGAGCTTGTAAAATACTGTAAGGACGTTGCAGAAACAACCGGCGCATCAATCACACTCACAGAGGATGTGGCAGAGGGCACAAAGGACGCAGATGTCATTTACACAGATGTGTGGGTATCAATGGGAGAACCGGAAGAGGTATGGGCAGAGCGAATTAACGACTTAAAGCCATATCAGGTAAATGCAAAAGCATTTGAAAATGCAAAGGATAGCGCAATCTTTATGCACTGTCTGCCTGCATTCCATGATTTAAAGACCACAATCGGCAAGCAGGTCTATGAGAAGTTTGGACTGAGCGAGCTTGAGGTGACAGACGAGGTATTTGAGTCAGAGCGCTCAGTGGTATTTGATGAGGCAGAGAACCGTATGCACTCAATCAAGGCTATCATGCGTGCAACACTTGCTGACTAGTACGGTAAGCAATGACCGCAACAAAAGATTGACGGAAAGCTAAGGAATAAAGTATGAAGGAAGAAATACTTAGACTTCTACGCAGCGCTGACGGCTATATTTCAGGGCAGGAGCTATGCAACCGGTTCGGAGTATCGCGCACAGCCGTGTGGAAGGCCATAAACCAGCTAAAGGAAGCCGGGTATGAGATAGAGGCACAACAGAATAAGGGCTACAGGCTCATGGCAGCGCCGGATCTGATGACAGAGGCGGAGATAAAAAGCCTCATGCACACAGACTGGGTGGCAAAGGAAGTGCTGTATTTTGATACAATAGACTCCACCAACATCAAGGCTCAGGAGCTTGCCGAAAAAGGCTATCCGAGCGGCACCTTAGTCGTAGCGGACAAGCAGGAGTCAGGAAAGGGGCGCCGCGGCCGCAGCTGGGTATCGCCGTCCGGCACAGGTATTTTCATGACACTTATGATAAAGCCTGATATCAATCCAAACAATGCATCCATGCTCACACTTGTGGCAGCGCTTGCGGTCGCAAAGGCAATAACAAGCGTTACTGGCGAGGAAGCCCTGATAAAGTGGCCAAACGACATTGTGGTAAACGGCAAAAAGGTGTGCGGCATACTCACAGAGATGAATGCGCAGTTTGACTACATCAACCATATTGTTGTAGGTATCGGTATCAACGTGCATAATGAGAGCTTTCCGGAGGAAATCAGTCAGATGGCGAGCTCACTCATGATAGAAGCAGGTGGCAAAAGATTTCACCGTGCGCAGATAATCGCAGAGACCATGTCATACTTTGAGCAGTATTATGACACATTTTTAAAGACGCAGGACCTTTCAGCCCTCGTCAGGGAGTATGATGAGCTGTTGGTCAACAGGAACAAATCAGTAAGGGTACTGGATCCGAAGGAGCCGTTTGACGGAAAAGCGATGGGCATCACGCCTAAGGGCGAGCTGATCGTGGACACATGGGAATCGCGTAAGCTGGTTTCAAGCGGAGAAGTATCAGTGAGAGGAATATACGGATATGTCTAAAGAGGTAGTACTTTGCGTGTCAAACGCATATCAGAAAAAATATTATCTGAACGAGAATTTTAACGGACTTCCACAGACAATAAGGGACGAGCTCAAAATCATGTGCGTCCTGTATACAGAGGATGTGGGAGGCATACTGGAGCTGGTGTTTGATGAGGACGGAAACCTCGATTTCAGAACATCCTGCAAGGAAAACGACTTTTTTTATGATGAGATAGGAAGCGTGCTAAAGATAAAGCAGTACCGCAACGAGCGAAGAGAACTGCTCGAGTCGATAGAGACGTATTATCGCATAGTATTTTTGGGAGAAGGACTCGAGGAGGAATAACAGATGATCTTAGCACTGGACGTAGGAAATACAAACATAACATGCGGCGTGTTTGATGGTGACAGGATAAAAGCGAGCTTTAGAATTACAACCAAAATGCCACGTACATCGGATGAATACGGCATGCTTCTGAGCACTCTGCTTGAAAGAAATCAGGTAGGCATGGACGACATACATGATGCAATCATCTGCTCCGTCGTACCGAATATCATGCATTCACTGCAGAATGGCCTAATAAAATACTTCAATATCAGGCCGATAATCGTGGAGGCGGGCATCAAAACAGGCATCCGTATCGCCACACCAAATCCGCAGCAAATTGGCGCAGACCGTATAGTAGACGCCGTAGCTGCATATGAATTATATGGAGGACCTGTTTTGGTCATAGATTTTGGCACAGCAACCACCTACGATATGGTCGATGAAAACGGTACCTTCATGGGAGGAATCACAGCACCGGGCATACGTATCTCAGCCAAGGCACTCTGGGAGGATGCGGCAAAGCTTCCTGAGATAGAGATTAAAAAGCCTGATAATATCCTCGGAAAGGACACCATCACCAGCATGCAGGCGGGACTTGTGTATGGACAGATAGGACAGACAGAGTATATCATCAACAAGGTAAAGGAAGAAACAGGCATGTACGATGCAAAGGTTGTAGTGACCGGCGGACTCGGCAGAATAATATCCAATGAGACAGAAAACGTGGATGTATACGATCCGGATCTGACATTAAAGGGCATAAACCTCGTGTATCGCAAGCAGAACCGCAAGGGAGTGAAGTAATAGTATGGATATTCATCAGATACGAAAGCTTCAGATAGGAAGTGTGACACTCCCAAACAACCTGATACTGGGACCTATGGCAGGCGTGACAGACCTGCCATTTCGCTTATTGTGCAAGGAGCAGGGAGCCGGCCTTTTATGTATGGAAATGGTCAGCGCCAAGGCAATTTTGTACAAAAACAAAAATACAGAGTCGCTTCTTTCAATAGATGAAAGAGAAAAGCCTGTTTCACTCCAGATGTTTGGCTCAGACCCGCAGATAATGGCTCAGATAGCAAAGCAGATAGAGGAAAGACCGTTTGACATACTGGATATCAACATGGGCTGTCCGGTGCCCAAAATCGTAAACAACGGTGAGGGCTCAGCACTCATGAAAAATCCGATTCTTGCAGGTCAGATTATAGAGAGCATAGTAAAAGCGATAGATAAGCCGGTCACCGTAAAAATCCGAAAGGGCTTCGATGATGAGCATGTCAACGCAGTAGAGCTGGCGCATGTGGCTGAAGAAAGCGGCGCAAGCGCAGTCGCAGTGCATGGAAGGACTAGAGAGCAGTACTACTCCGGTAAAGCCGACTGGGACATCATAAGGCAGGTAAAAGAGGCTGTCTCAATACCGGTCATAGGAAACGGAGACCTGCTTTGCGCAGAGGATGTCATAAAAATGCAGGAGCAGACAGGCTGCGACGGCTTTATGATAGCCAGGGGAGCGCAGGGCAATCCATGGATTTTCTCACAGATACTGCATTACTTTGAGACCGGCGAGCATCAGGAAAAGCCATCCTTTGAGGAAGTACGCCGGATGATACTGCGCCATGCACGCATGATGATAGAGTTCAAGGGCGAGTACACAGGGATACACGAGATGAGAAAGCACACAGCGTGGTATACGGCAGGATATCCGCATTCATCAAGGCTGCGCGCGGCGGTGAATACGGTGGAGAGCTTAGAACAGCTTGAGGAGCTTTTGTATAAGGAAAAGCTTAAAAATTGAAATCGGTCAAATCCTTGACAGCGTGGGGATTTTCAATTATAATACACGCGTTAAAATAGGCTTTAAATTTAGTATGTGAAACTTCCCACATTCAGTTTATCGAAGTTACCGGCATAGCATACAGTATATATTTTGTCTTCGGAACATACTGTATACTTTCCGGTATTGAAGACCTTGGTGTGGGAAGTTAATATACTAAATGAGTACAATAAATATCAAAAATAAAAAAAGAAGATAGAAGGGTAAGAATCATGGATAACAAGAAAAATATTCTGACATATGCAGGTCTTAAGAAGCTCGAGGATGAGCTTGAGCAGTTAAAGGTTGTTAAGCGTAAAGAGGTTTCCCAGAAGATCAAGGAGGCTCGTGAGCAGGGTGATTTATCTGAGAATGCTGAGTATGATGCAGCTAAGGATGAGCAGCGCGATATCGAGGCTCGTATTGAGGAAATCGAGAAAATCCTTAAAAATGCAGAGGTTGTTGTTGAGGAGGAGGTTGACCTTGACAAGATTTCTATCGGATGTAAGATCCGCATCTTAGATTGTGAGTTTGATGAGGAGCTTGAGTACAAAATCGTTGGTTCAACAGAGGCAAACAGCTTAAAGGGCAAGATTTCAAATGAGTCACCTGTAGGTAAAGCTCTTCTTGGAAAGAAAGTCGGAGATACTGTAACTGTTGAGACTCAGGTAGGAGAGCTCACATACAAGGTACTCGAGATCCAGAGAGCAGAAGAGAACTAAAAGAGGTAAAAAATGGCAAATCAGAATAATAACAAGGGTGGACAGCAGCAGGACGTAAACCAGCTCCTTAAGGTCCGCCATGAAAAATTACAGAATTTACAGGAAGCAGGAAAGGATCCCTTCCAGATTACAAAGTACAATGTCACTCATCACAGCAGCGATGTAAAGGAGCTTTACAATGCTCATGAGGCTGAGATTCTCGGTGACAGAAAGGCTCCGGATGTTGAGGGCTTGGATGACGCTGCAAAGAGAGAGGTAATCAACAACGATTACAACGAGAGAAGAGAAATCATGGATGCAAAGCCAATCGAGGTAAGCATCGCAGGACGTATGATGTTCAAGCGTGTCATGGGTAAGGCTTCTTTCTGCAATATTCAGGACTTAAAGGGCAATATCCAGGTATATGTGGCAAGGGACAATATCGGAGAAGACTCATACGCAGACTTCAAGAAATCAGACATCGGTGATATCTACGGTGTAAAGGGCTTCGCCTTCAGAACAAAGACAGGCGAAATCTCAATCCATGCAGAGGAGATAACACTCCTTTCAAAATCACTCCAGATACTCCCGGAGAAGTTCCATGGACTGACAGACACAGACACCAGATACCGTCAGAGATATGTAGACCTTATCATGAATCAGGAGAGCAAAGAGGTATTTATCAAGCGCTCACAGATACTCAAGGAAATCCGTAACTTCCTTGCAGGCCGTGATTTCATGGAGGTTGAGACACCTATGCTTGTCTCAAACGCAGGTGGTGCCGCAGCAAGACCATTCGAGACACACTACAACGCATTGAACGAGGATGTAAAGCTTCGTATTTCCCTTGAGCTTTACTTAAAGAGACTCATCGTCGGAGGACTTGAGCGAGTATACGAGATCGGACGAGTTTTCCGTAACGAGGGCGTAGACACACGTCACAACCCTGAGTTCACACTTATGGAGCTTTATCAGGCATACACAGACTACGAGGGCATGATGGAGCTGACAGAGTCAATGTTCCGTTACCTCGCTGAGAAGGTATGCGGTTCGACAAAAATCTCATACAACGGCGTGGAAATCGACCTTGGAAAGCCATTCGCAAGAATGACAATGATAGACGCAATCAAGAAATACGCAGGCGTAGACTTCGACCAGGTACCTGATGATGCAGCCGCAAAGAAGCTTGCAGACGAGCATCATATCGAGTATGAGGAGCGTCACAAGAAGGGTGACATCGTAAACCTCTTCTTCGAGGAGTACTGTGAGAAAGAGCTTATCCAGCCAACATTTATCATGGATCACCCAATCGAGATATCACCTCTCACCAAGAAGAAGCCAAGCGACCCTACAAAGGTAGAGCGTTTTGAGCTGTTCTGTAATACATGGGAGATGTGTAACGCATACTCAGAGCTCAATGACCCAATCGACCAGCGTGAGCGTTTCGCAGCACAGGATGCCAACGCAGCAGCAGGCGATGATGAGGCAGAGCACACTGATGAGGACTTCCTCAACGCACTTGAAATCGGTATGCCGCCAACAGGTGGAATCGGATACGGAATCGACCGTCTTGTAATGCTTCTGACAGATAGCCAGGCAATCAGGGACGTATTATTGTTCCCGACAATGAAGAGCATTGGTGGCGTAAAGGATGAAAATGGCGTAAGTTCTAAGCCTTCAGAAGAGGTAAAAGCCGAGCCGGAGAAGATTGATTTCTCTAATGTAAAGATTGAGCCTTTATTTGAGGAAGAAGTAGACTTTGATACATTCAGCAAGTCAGATTTCAGAGCTGTTAAGGTAAAAGAGTGTGTAGCAGTTCCTAAGTCAAAGAAATTATTACAGTTTACTTTAGATGACGGAACAGGCACAGACCGCACTATTTTAAGCGGAATCCACGCTTATTATGAGCCAGAAGAGCTTGTTGGAAAGACACTTATTGCCATCACAAATCTTCCACCTAGAAAGATGATGGGAATTGAATCTTGTGGTATGTTACTTTCAGCAGTAAACAATCTTAAGGATTCAGAGGATGAAGAACTTCATCTTCTTATGGTTGATGACCACATTCCAGCAGGTGCTAAGCTGTACTAAAAACGTGATGTACCTTATTGGTGGAAATTTGTAAAATTACAAAAATACGCCAATTTTACGCCAAACAATGCAGAGAATGAGCAGATTTGATGCTTATGGAAGTGGCGATATGATATAATAACCTCACTGGTAGAAGTACTGGTGAGGTTTTTTGTTGAATGCTTAATAAAAGGTGCTTTTTCGTAATCAGAAAAGAAGGTATAATATGAATCCGCAAATGTCATTTAATTTAATAAAGTAGGGTTAACAGATGGACAATATGATAAATATGAAGGAAAGCAAATAATACAGTAAATGATAGTGCTTCTAGTGGAAATGCAGGTGGTAAGCCTGTAAGGAATCCTGAAAGGGAAAAGCCTCAGTGGGAAGATACTATTACAAATCGAATGATACACTGATCATATACACTTGAGCAGAAGGAAGAGCTTAAGATGGCACTTGCTGCAGGAATTCCTAGAGCAACGATACTGACTTCCTTTTATCCGGAGGTTACTGTGGAGAAGATGAGTTCGTATCGGCAAAAACAATAAAAAAAGAAATCACATAGATACAAGAGCTGTGGTATACCTGTCTCTTATACACA
>OWJL01000406.1_pt1 | contig 14280 bp, 9 predicted proteins | sample 1732571 | NCBI WGS metagenome assembly OWJL01 (sample SAMN05065730, study PRJEB22554) | human gut metagenome | biome: ENVO:2100002; feature: ENVO:00000062; material: ENVO:00002003 | host: Homo sapiens | place: USA
CCGACAGGCGCTTTGAGCCGTGCACTGGGTGTATATATCGAAGAAGAAGGTATGGCTTACCGCGGAACATTCGTCGTAAACCCGGAAGGAAAGATTAAAGTGGTGGAACTGAATGATAACAATATTGGTCGTGACGCCAGCGAATTACTTCGCAAAGTAGAAGCCGCACAGTTTGTGGCTACTCACGACGGAGAAGTTTGCCCGGCTAAATGGAAGAAGGGCGAATCTACTCTGAAGCCAAGCATTGACCTTGTCGGTAAGATTTGATAGATCTTGATAATGTGTGTGAAGGGCCGGTAACGGAGACGCTGCCGGCCCTTCTTTTAAAAGAATGAAAGGAGAAAGAGAGATGTTAGAACCTGCATTAAAAGAACAACTGAAGGGTATTTTTGCCGGACTGGAGGCTGACTTTACCTTTGATATATCCGTATCAGCCAGTCATGAAAGCCGTGCCGAATTGCTGGAATTGCTGAGCGATGTAGCCGAATGTTCCGATCACATCACTTGTATGGTAAATGAAGGAAGCGGACTTAAATTTACGATAGGAAAGAATGGTAAACCTACAGAAATTACTTTCCGTGCTATCCCCAACGGACATGAGTTTACTTCTTTATTACTCGCCATCCTGAATCTGGACGGTAAGGGAAAGAATTTTCCGGATGAGGCTGTCTGCAACCGTGTGAAAGCCTTGAAGGGTCCGATACACTTAGTGACCTATGTCTCACTGACTTGCACCAACTGTCCGGATGTAGTTCAGGCATTGAATGCAATGACCACACTGAATCCTTCCATTACTCATGAAATGGTTGACGGTGCACTGTATCAGGATGAAGTGGATGCCTTGAAGATACAAGGCGTGCCTTCTGTATTTGCCGATGGGAAACTGCTTCATGTAGGTCGTGGCGAATTTGGCGAATTGCTTGCTAAACTGGAAGCGCAATACGGTATTGATGAAACCAAGGTGGAGACGGAAGTGAAGGAATACGATGTTATCGTAGCCGGTGGCGGTCCTGCCGGAGTATCAGCAGCCATCTATTCTGCCCGTAAAGGCTTGCGCGTGGCGATTGTTGCCGAGCGTGTCGGCGGACAGGTGAAAGAGACGGTAGGCATTGAGAATCTGATTTCGGTTCCCGAAACAACAGGAAGCGAACTTGCCGATAATCTGAAAACGCATCTTCTGCGTTATCCTGTTGATTTGTTGGAACAGCGTAAGATAGAAAAGGTAGAACTTGCCGGAAAAGATAAACTGGTAACTACTTCCGTAGGAGAGAAATTCATTGCTCCTGCATTGATTATCGCTACAGGTGCAAGCTGGCGAAAACTGAATGTTCCCGGCGAGAACGATTATATCGGGCGTGGAGTCGCTTTCTGTCCTCATTGCGACGGTCCTTTCTATAAAGGAAAGCAGGTTGCGGTAGTGGGCGGTGGAAACTCCGGCATCGAGGCAGCCATTGACTTGGCAGGTATCTGTTCTAAAGTCACCGTCTTTGAATTTATGGATGAACTGAAAGCGGATAATGTCCTTCAGGAAAGACTTAAATCTCTGCCGAATGTGGAAGTATTCGTGAGTTCGCAAACGACAGAAGTAATTGGTAATGGCGATAAACTGACAGCCTTGCGCATCAAAGACCGTAAGACGGAAGAAGAACGTTTGGTAGAACTGGACGGAGTATTCGTGCAGATCGGACTTTCCGCCAATAGCAGCGTTTTCCGTGATATTGTGGAAACAAACCGACCGGGTGAAATCGTTATCGATGCGCATTGCCGTACCAATGTGACGGGAATCTATGCAGCCGGAGACGTATCGACCGTACCTTACAAACAGATTATTATTTCTATGGGCGAAGGTGCCAAAGCCGCCCTTTCTGCCTTTGATGACCGCGTACGGGGCATCATCTGATAAAATAGATTATTTATACATTTCCCCTCATGTATAAGTAATGGCCACAGAGATTGTAAAAAGTCTCTTGTGGCTTTTATTTTTTTCTTACCTTTGTGATTCTAATATTTAACCCCCAATGAGAAACATGAAAAAGATATTCTTACTGATTTCCGCGATCTTGTTAATTGTTCCGGTGCAGGCTCAGCATACGTTGAGACTGATGACCTATAACATCAAAAATGCAACAGGCATGGATGGTGTCTGTGACTTCCAGCGTATTGCAAATGTGATTAATAACGCTTCTCCCGATGTGGTAGCCGTGCAGGAAGTAGACAGCGTGACCAATCGGAGTAATCAGAAATATGTATTAGGTGAGATAGCCGAGCGGACACAGATGTATGCCTGCTTTGCTCCGGCTATAGATTATGATGGCGGAAAATACGGAATCGGTCTGCTGTCAAAGAAAGCTCCGGTTCATTTGCAGACTATAGCTCTGCCCGGCAGGGAAGAAGCCCGTGCATTGATCTTAGCGGAGTTTGAAGATTATATTTACTGTTGCACTCATTTATCCCTTACGGAAGAAGACCGGATGAAGTCATTGGAGATTCTGAAAACTTTTGCAGCTTCCTATAAAAAGCCTCTTTTTCTGGCGGGAGACATGAATGCGGAGCCGGAATCGGACTTTATTAAAGAGTTGCAGAAAGAATTTCGGATACTCTCTAATCCCAGACAACACACTTTTCCTGCTCCCGCCCCAAAGGAGACTATCGATTACGTGGCGGCTTTTAAGCAGAATGATAAAGGATTTGCCGTCGTCTCTTCGGAAGTGGTGAATGAACCTGTAGCATCCGATCATCGCCCTATTGTTGTGGAACTGCGCACTGCCGAAAAGGCGGATAAGATATTCCGTACTAAACCCTATTTGCAGAATCCGGTTGGAAATGGAATGACCGTGATGTGGGAAACCACTGTTCCTGCTTATTGTTGGGTAGAATACGGTACGGATACGACTCAATTAAAGCGTGCGCGTACTATTGTTGACGGACAGGTAGTCTGCAATAACAAGTTACATAAAATACGGCTGGATGATTTGCAGCCCGGTCAAAAGTATTATTATCGTGTCTGTTCACAAGAAATGTTGCTTTATCAGGCATATAAGAAAGTTTTCGGAAATACTGCCCGTTCTGCTTTCAGTGAATTTACTCTGCCTGTAACCGGTACGGATTCTTTTACTGCTGTTGTGTTCAATGATCTGCATCAGCATACCCATACCTTCCGGGCTTTGTGCAGGCAAATTCAGGATATTGACTATGATTTTGTTGTTTTCAACGGTGACTGTGTAGACGACCCGGCAAGTCATGATCAGGCAACTGCCTTTATCAGTGAACTGACCGAAGGAGTGCGCGGTGATTGTATCCCGACTTTCTTTATGCGGGGGAATCACGAAATCCGGAACGCTTATTCTATCGGTTTGCGTGACCATTTCGATTATGTAGGTGACAAGACTTATGGCTCTTTCAACTGGGGAGATACCCGTATTGTCATGCTGGACTGTGGAGAAGACAAAACAGACGATCATTGGGTCTATTATGATTTGAATGATTTCACCCAGTTACGTAACGAACAGGTCGGTTTTCTGAAGAAAGAACTGGCTGCCAAAGAATTTAAGAAAGCGAAAAAACGTATCCTCCTGCATCATATCCCTCTTTATGGTAATGATGGAAAGAATCTTTGTACTGAACTATGGACTAAGCTGCTGGAAAAAGCTCCTTTTGATATCTGTCTGAATGCTCATACTCATAAGTATGCTTATCACCCGAAAGGTGAATTGGGGAATCATTTTCCGGTTGTTATAGGTGGAGGATATAAGATGGAGGGTGCTACCGTGATGATTCTTGAGAAGAGGAAAGAAGAACTCAGAGTCAGGGTGTTGGATGCAAAGGGAGAAACTTTGCTGGATATAACGGTCTGAATAATGTATATGATAGTTTGAATCATAGAATTGAATTTCACCCCAAAAGTTTAGTTTCTAACTTTTGGGGTGATTCTTTTTATATTGATAATACCTAATAGTTCCTTTACCTCTTTTTTATTTTAGCTTCCTCCTGAGATGACAATGAATGTCAGGCCCAAAATGAATAATATAAACATGACTCCCAAAAGTCTGTTTGTCGCTTTGGAGCTACCGGTAAATTCTTTCCAGATGAAAACACCCCAAAGGGCAGCAATCATCGGTGCTCCTTGTCCAAGTGCATAAGAAATGGCTGCTCCCGCTTTTCCTGCGGCAATGTAGCTTAATGCCGTACCTAATCCCCAGATGCATCCTCCGAGAATTCCGACCATGTGTGTACTTGCTTTTCCGGCAAAGTATTCCTTGTAAGTGACGGGTAGACCAACGAACGGACGCTTCATCACAAGTGTATTGAAGAGGAAGTTGCTTAGGAAGATTCCGATAGCAAAGATGAAGAATGCAGTATAAGGAGTTGCCATTCCGGTTGTCGGTGATTCAAAGTTGTTCAAATCCATGGCAGCGGCGACAAACCGGTAAAAGAATGACATCAGTATACCGGCAATAGCAGCAAGAATAATTCCCTTTTTGCTGTTATTGGTTCCCGCCTTTTGATTCTTACCGGCTGCAATACCGTTGCAAATGATGGCGATAACAATCAGCACGACTCCTGTGAATAGCCAGAACGGATCTCCTTTGGGGGAGCTGAAATAATTAATGAATACTCCCAATACCAATGCCAGTCCTACTCCCAATGGAAAAGCTACTGCCATTCCGGCAATGGATACTGAGGCGGAAAGGAGAATATTGGAAGCATTGAAAATAGCTCCTCCGATAAGTGCACTGGCAATATATGCCGCTTCCACTTGTTGGATGTCTTCCAGAAAACCTCTTCCCGAATCTCCGAAACTTCCTAGTGTGAATACCAGAAGTAGGGCGAACAGCAAGATGCCGATGGTGTAGTCCCAATAATAAAGTTCATAACGCCAATTCTTACTGGCCAGTTTTTGGGTATTTCCCCACGATCCCCAGCATATCATTGTGATAAAGCAGAAGATAATAGCTAAGGTGTAACTATTGACTATATACATAATGATTTTTTTTAAGATTTCAATTCTCTTTTCCTGTCACTTGTCTTATAAGTGCGTTGCGGGTTGCCCGAATATTTTCTTCCCCTTGAATAGTGAGATATTGGTGTTTACCGCTTTCAGAAGGAGAAAAAATACTTTGTCCGATACTGTCTATGGTGATTGTTCCCTTCTCGGATAAATTGAAATAATTATTCCCCGGTTCTATGGCTTGTAGCACGGATGTCAAATCCCATGTTTCTCTGTCATATGGCATTTCCTGATATATTTTATATGATACGCACAGAGGATGTTTATAACTGCCGGCAAAATCATTTAATATACTTTGATGAGGATATCGAATTTTGTTTCCTAGTTCCCATCCGCTGGCAATAATTGGAGTAGGCCATTCTTTGAAAGTAATTTGGGCTGCATTCAGATCATTAACAATGTTCCATTCAGGGAAGTCGAATTCATTACCATAGAGTCCTCCCATGACAGATAGTAATTTTACCTTTTGTGCTACCAAGGCTTTTCCATCCAGCTCGCTGTATTCATCTGCTTCCGAGATAAGCAAACGGGCTAGATTTGTTTCCGGGCCTAAGGCTATAAATACCACAGAATGATCTTCTTGCTCTGCCAGCAATTTACGCAACAGTTTATATCCTTCCAGAATATGATCTTTTAGGCTTCTTTTTGGATGTAATATTTTATTGTTGTCAATAATAGTATCCAGCGTTTGGCGGAGATAATGTCCGTCGTCTGTATTCATCCCATTATAAGCATAACCTAAAGGTATGTCGTATTTGTCGTTGAAACGACAATAAGCGTCAATATATTCCAGTGAATAAGGATTACACTTGCTTATAGTGATACCTAGCAAATCAATTTTTCCTTTTTTCTCATAATTAAGCAGCATTTGCATGGCTAAAACATCATCGATATCATTTCCAACATCCGTGTCGAGTATGACAGGAATTGCAGAAGTAGTCTCTTTCTGTTGTGCACAGGAACAGAATAAAGAGACGGTTATTAGAATGATTGCTATATATTTGAACATATCTTGGGTTTTTATAAGTTATTTCCAATATTCTCAATTGTATTGCTGGTTAATGATTGTTGCGAGGAATAATTTACTTTATAAAGTACGCCTCCTTTAGCATGGAGAGTCTGATTTTCTAAAGTTGCAGTTCCTTCTTTGGTAAATGTGCCATTTACATCATATCTTCCGGAAATGGTTTCTCCAAATTTACCATTCTCTAGTTTGAATTGAGAGTCATTCAAACTATAAATCAGTAAATAATTGTGCATATCTAATACGAAACCTAAAGAAGCATTATTTGTCTGGAATGTGATTTGTGCTCCAGTAGTACATATTAGTTGTTCTAATTTGTCTTTTGGCTGATTATCGTTAATATTAAATGCTGCAAAGTTCTCCGGTTTTACTTTGGCAACATCTATATAAGCTGCCGCCAAGCCTTTTATGAGACTACGAGTAGGAGGTGTAAAATCTTTTTCTTGTAAATCCCATGTATAAATTCCGTGGTCAATTTGGTCCGGTTCGGTGGTGTTGTTGATAAAGAAGTTACTGGTAGCCAAATCGTAAATATCATAGCCTCCTCCTAATGCGAAAGATGTCAAGATAAGACTCGGACTGTTTGCATAACTACCTTTGTTCTCGGCAACCAGCGCATAATTTCCTGCAATTGATGCGTATGCCATGACTTCATTTTTGAGATGTTTAACATTATCTTTATAAGCATCAACGCCAATGAAATCAATGCCTTGAAGATCGAATACATCTTTGGGGCGAGCATTAGTAGCCTCTGGAAATGGATTAATACCATCACCGTAAATTAGATTGACACGAGTTACTACTCTGTAAGAACTGTTTTTTACAGCTTTTCCTACAGTATTTAATGCATTTGTGATCATTGTCCAGGCCTTCTCTTTGCTTAGAGGGGTCCCATCCCGATATTTTAAATCTTTTTGGTCGATTCTCCAGCGCATTAACGCATCAGGTTCATTATGGATCTGAGCTGATATAACGGGGTGCTTGTCTCCATTTTGAGAATCCCAGTATCGGATGTGGTTAAATAAGGCGGTGATGGCTTTGGTTTCTCTCTCCAGTATCCATTCATCATCAAGAATCATGGTGTATTGATAACCATAATAGTTCCAAAAATTTCCTTCATCATTCCGGCTGAGCCTTTTGTTATATTCTTGAAGCACATATTGAGGTATCAGGTAGGAGAATGAATCTCCTACCATATTCGTACTGAACCAAAGTAATTCCATTTTCAAATTATACTTGTTGACGAACTGCAAGATTGAGTTTACGATACTATAATCGTACTTGTTTTCTTTAGGCTCTACCATATTCCATGAAATTGGAATTTGTACACAATTTAGTCCCAGTTCCTGAGCTTTCTTGAAGTAGTTTTCCACTTCATTAATAGTCATCTTGTCACAATTGAGAAGGGCATCAAGGCGTATTTGTGCACCAAGAAACGGAAAAGGTTTACCGTCAACAGAAACATATGTTTTGTTGTTTTCAGTCACTAGTTTACTTACTTCTATTTGAGAAAGTATTGGTTCGACGTATGTTTCATTATTATTGTCAGAACAAGCTGTTGCGAATAATGAAAAGAAAACCAGTGCGTAAGTTAGTATTATCATTCTTTTATACATAATTGGTCTTTGTTAAATTAGTAGATTATTGGATTATTGCGGGGTTCCTCCTCCTGTCATAGGCCAGCCCGGATTCTGATAGATAGGAGAAGAATCCAAATCACCTCCGGATGAAGTAACCAGAAAATGTTCTGCTGCTATCGGATCGAGATAGTGTGCCATATTCCATTTATAGCCGTTGTAAACAATGTTATTGGCTGTGATGTGATAAGGAGCAAGATAAGTACTGAAGCTACGTGGTGAAACATTTTCTCCTTCTTTAAGAATGGAGTTGCCGTTAGAATCTTTATACCAGTCCCAGCCATACATTTCCTGCCATAAATTCATTCCTAGGATATGGTAGGGTTTGGTAATCATCTGGTCCATTGAACGCCATCTATGTAAGTCCATGCTACGTAAACCTTCCGCCATCAACTCACATCTTCGTTCACGGCGGATATTATAACGTGTGGCATCAATAATTTCTCCGCCGGAATATGCCCCCCAATCAGTTTCTGCTTCTTTTGACATATCTGTAAGCCTGATTGTTTTGGTATAGTCCTCATCAATGCCGGCTCTGCGACGAATCGCTTTCCAGTACTTTTCTGCATAGGAGTCGAGTGAACCATGCAATTCATAATAAGCTTCTATATAGTTGAGATAGGCTTCGGCTGTACGGAATATGATAGAACCGACAATACTTTGAGTGTTATTTGTGTATTTCCCGTCAGGGTTTAATCCTTTGCGTAAGGCATAGCCTGTATTGTACTTTTCTGTAACAGAAGAGGCGGTTATATTGGGTCCCCATTCTTCTACTACCCCATGATCTCCTGCCTGAGTATGCAAATTTTTCTGTCCTGGCTTTTTGATGAAGATGTCTGCACGGGTATCCCTGTTTTTAGTGATATGAATGATATTATTATCTCCCCAATAAGATGAGTTTTCATCTGCCCACATCGGGGATGCATAAATAGGTTCTCCATTTTTAAGAATAAAGGCGTCAATCATGCTTTTAGTAGTGCCTACTCCATTGTTGCCGACACATCCGTATTGACAAACTTCATTTGCCACTCCTAATCCTGTGTTGTAGCGCCTCCATAAAAGTACTTCATTGTATTTCTCCATGTCAATATCGCAGAACATACTGAAATAAGGATTTTCAGGTTCCGAAGAAGTTTGTGGGAATACTCCTGTATTGGCAGTTAATATATTATATTTTTCTGCTATGATTTGTGCCGCTTTAATAGCTTCATCAAAGAAGAACTCTGATTCTTTTTCAATACTTCCGGATTTAAATGAGTAATTAGCATTATAATCTTTATTTGCTCCCGGCCATCCCGGTCCATTGGGTACAAAAGCTGTTCCTTTAAAATTCTTCAGCCATGAGCCTTCGTAAAGTGCGACCCTTGACTTGAGAAGGATAGCGCAGTCTTTGCTTAGCCGGTTCTTACCTCCGGAAGGAGCTATGTTTTGCATCATTTCTATAGCTTTGTCCAGATCAGATAAGATAAATCTGGCTACTTCATTTCGGGGGGCTCGTTTGCTGATTTCTATCAGAGCTTCACGTTCATTAGGATAAGTTTTAGTAATAATAGGAAAGTCGCCTAATGATTTTAATCTTTCAAAATACATGAAAGCTCTGAAGAAATACATTTCTCCGATATAGTGTTTGATATTGGTCGTGTTTCCGACAATGGCATTGTTTTCATACGATGGAAGCACATTTTCAAAGAAATAATTGCATCGGTAAATATCAGCGAAATACCATGAGCCTCCTTCTTGTCCTACTTTCCAGTATCCGGGTGCATACATTACGTTAGGTTGCATACCGGCCATATTATCTGTGTTATTGTCAATTTCAAAAGTTCCATATCCATAGGTGCCATGAGTAGGTAGCACTTGATATTGATCAGTAGCAAAAGCTGCAATATTACTTTCTGTTGTCAGATATTCATTTGGAGAAAGTTGATCAAGAGGTTCTTGATTTAGGAAATCATTGCAACTTGTCAAAAAGAGCACTCCGCTCAATAAGGTTGATATCGTAAGTCTTTTCATAATATCCTGTTTTTAGAATGTGACATTTAATCCAAAAGAGAATGTTCGGGATAGTGGGTAAACGTTTCCGTGTCCCCAACTACCGCCTTCGATTGATTCGGGGTCGAAGAAGTCAATAAGGCTCGTAATGGTGAACAAGTTTTCACCGGATGCGAATATCCTAAGGTGCTGCATTCCCATTTTTTGTACGATGTTGTGTGGCAAGCTATATCCTATCTGCAGATTCTTCAGACGTAGATAAGATGCATCTTGTAAATATTTAGTTTGTGATTGCTGGTTTTTATCGGTGTTGAATAAGGGTCTTGGATAGTAGGAATTCAGATTCGTTCCCAATGGACTGGCTTCGTCATTTCGGAAATAATCATCGTGTCCTTTTAGTGCTGTGGAAAACCAGGGCCCTTGTCTACCGTTTGCACCCCAGAAGTAGTAACTACCCTGAAAATAATCTCTTTTCAATGTTCCTTGCCAGAACATTCTGATATCGAATCCTTTCCAATCGGCGGCTAATTCCAGTCCTACATTATATCGGGGCGTGGAGTTACCTATTCTTTTTAAATCACCGTGATCTTGTAAGGTGCGGCTTCCGGCATCAATTTTTCCGTCTTCATTCAGATCTTTATACATAATGTCTCCGGCTTTCCAGTCTTGTCCGAGATTACTTTGTCCACCGTTGATTAATCTTCCGATGTGTTCGGCCATTTCCTGGTCAGATTGTGCAATGCCTATCGTTTCATATCCCCATATTTCACCCACGTATTTTCCGGCATAAAATCCATCTATCAGTCCGGAAGGATTTGAATAACGAGTAATCTTGGTACGACTGTCGGCAAGTGTAAAGCGGGCACTATAATTCAATCCATTATTTAACCGGTCTTTCCACATTAGTTCCAGTTCCCATCCGAATGTTTTAAGATTTGTATTATTGGAACTGGGAACGGCTGTTCCAAGGACTACAGGCAATTTCTCCGAAGGGCCGACCATATCGTCAGTTTTACGAATGTAATAATCAAAAGAGCCGGTTAGCCGATTGTTAAACAGGCCAAAGTCAACTCCGGCATTCCATGTACGGATTTTCTCCCAGGAGAGATTATAGCTGACGAGTGAAGGTGCCCAGGCAATATTGGCTAATGTTCCGTCAATGATCCATGATCCTGTTCCTGTACCGATTGTAGAATAAGTCGGATATAAAGAAGATGTATTTTGGTTACCCAAACTACCATAAGAGGCTCTGACCTTAAATGTGTTGACAACTTTGCTGACAGGCAGGAAGAATTTTTCTCTGGCTATGTTCCAGCCTACTGATGCGGAAGGGAAAAATCCCCAACGACTGTCACTACGAAATCGTGAGGAACCGTCATAGCGTAGATTTACTTCCAGAAGATATTTTTCCAGGTAATCATAATTCAATCTGCCGAAGAATCCGGCGGTAGCCCATCTGTTGTGTCCACCTGCTACATTCGGAGCAACTTTTTGGTTATTTGAATCCATTCCGGTAGAAGTGTTGATAGTCGGTTTTCCCGGATAAATGACTCCTAGCTTCTCAGCAGCTATATCTTTATAATTATTTTGTTCGGCTTGAAACCCGAAAAGAACTTTCATATTATGTGATTTTGCAAAGGTCTTTGCATAATCTGTATAGAGATTTACATTAAAATAATCGCTGGCATAAGTGCCTTCATGTACTTGGGAATCGTTATTCCATGTATTGCCCTTAGTCTTTCCGTCAACACCTGTCTGATGAACAGTTAAGTAATCCCAGTGTGAATATTGTGTATTGTATCGATAGCTTAAATCTCCAATCAGTCGCCACCCTTTGATAGGTTCTACCGTTATATTCAGTTGTTGGTAGAGCCAAGTGTTTCGTTCTTGTTTTTCACCTCCGTTTTGCATTTGGAGCACATGGTCGTCATATAGAATACCATTTGGGTCATAGAGAGGTTTGGTAGGCCAACATTGGCGTCCGATTTCGGCAAAAAAACTTTCATTAAGATGTGTCGGCTGTACATAGTCACTTCTGATAAAGCGAGTATTGAATCCGACTGATACTATTTTTGATAATTGTGCGTTGATTTTTGCAGATGCAGTATATCTGTTTGAGTATTCATCTCCGATTCTGAGCTCTCCATCCTGACCTAAATAGTTCGCTGATAAATAGTATTGTATTTTGTCTGTCCCGCCAGTAACGCTGATATTGTGCTCGTGTGCAAAGACATTGTCTTTGAAAAAATAGTCATAATAATCAATATTATCATTTCCTTGTGAATATCCGTCTGCCCATAACGAAGGATTATTGGGCACGGGGATGGTAGAATCGGTAATCTTGCCGGCCATATAGTCTTTGATGCGGTTTATCCTTTCTTCCGAGACCCAGTTGTAAGGTCCCCATCCGGAATTGGCAGCTGCATCATTATAGTATAAGGAGAACGTGTAAGAGTCTAATGAAGAAGGCATGTTGATAGGGCTACTTACACGAAAACTGTTGTTGTAGTTAACTTGCGCTTTACCGGCCTTTCCTTTCTTGGTCGTTACTAAGATTACTCCGAATGGCGCTCTGGAACCATAAATAGAAGAAGCTGCCGCATCTTTCAGAACTGAAATAGATTCTATATCCTGCGGATTAATGGAATAAATATCTCCTTCCATACCATCTATCAAGACTAGGGCACTTCCTGTAGAACCTTCTCCGATAGTTCCGACTCCACGTACATTGATCGATTGTTTCTGATTGAGACCTCCTCCCTGATTGCTATAAATATTCAAACCGGGAACCTGTCCTTGTAATGCCTGGACTGCATTGGATACAGGGATTGCTTCGAAGGCTTTCGAGTCAATGACTCCGACAGAACCGGTTAAATTAATCTTCTTTTGGGTACCATAACCTACAACGATCACTTCATCCAATAAATTGTCGTCAACTCCCAGTGTTACGTTTATCATTTTTCTATCACCTACTGTAAACTGGACTGTTTTAAATCCGATGTAACTGAATTCAATAGTTGAACTTGGATCCGCTTTCACTTGGTAGTGTCCGTTAAAGTCAGTGACGGTTCCGGATACTATATTCCCATCTTTTACTTTTATGGAAACTCCCAGTAGAGGTTCTCCATTATTATCTTTTACTGTTCCGGATACATAATTCTGAGCATATGTATTCATTGAACATAAAAGTAGGTAGCCCAGCAGGCAGATAAGCTTATGACTTGAGTTATAAGTTATCAGGTGGACAGCTTTCTTTAAGAGAGTAGAGTGTCGATTAGTTTTCATAATCCATGAAATTTAAAAGTTGAATGATAAGGCTAATTCTTTTTCTAACATGAAGTGTTTTACTTCATCGAGAGTAGGAATAGACGGTTGGGCACCAGAACGTGTAACAGCGATAGCTGCCGCGGCATTCGCAAAACTCAATGCATCTCGGTCTATTTCCCTTTGGGCACAAATTACAGCCAATGCACCACAGAACGTGTCACCTGCTGCAATAGTATCAATCGCATTTACTTTGTATCCGGGAAGCTGAATGATTTCTTTGTCGTTTTTCATATATACACCTTGACTTCCTAATGTGATCACAGCATTGCGTGCACCTGCCTGTAATAAGCTTAGAGCGATTTCTTCAAGATTATTTCCTGTATATTCAATTCCTGAGATGAAGGCTGCTTCCAGTTCATTGACGACTAGTATATCAATGGCTTTCATCAGCTCCTCATCAATCAGGCAGGCGGGTGCGGGATTAAACAATACCTTTTTACCTTTTTGTTTAGCCAGAAGAGCTATTCTTTTAATCGTTTCGTAAGGAATCTCGGCTTGCATAACTATGATATCTGCTTCGTCAATTACCTTTGAAAAATTACGGGGCTCAATACAAAATGTGGCATGAATGAAATGTAAGGTGAAGTACGTGAAACCGCCTGTACATCGGTGATTGACGAATGTCACGCAATATATTTGGGAAGAAAACAAAAAGTTCCGTTCCTTCTATTTTGCTTCCGTTGCTTCTATATTCATTCCGGTGGACTGTGCTGTAAATAGGGGAAACAATGAGAGACAGATTGAAAAGGCGAAGGAAAGACTGTATGTTGCTTCTGTTTTTAGGCTTAAAACAAAGGCTATACGCTCCATTTAGATGGGTGTATAGCCTTTATTAATTTAGATATAGAAATACATTACAGCGGCTTAAAATGCTATTTTCGTGCGCTTCGAATAAGCACTCCTTGTTGTATGATCGCTTTTTTAGTAGCGAAGGAAACACCATCGGACAACCCTTTGTGACGTAGGGTTTCTTCCGTAATACCTATTTCTTCAGCAGTAAATTCAGAATAGATTGCTGATATAGAACCAAAAAAACGGCTTGTTTTTTTGAAAATGAGATGAACATGTATAACCTTAGTCTCTTTAGCCATGACTTTACTTTTAGATATTTGTAATACTAAAAACTTCTATATAGTTGCTATATGGAAGTTTTTCTAATTGCAAATATACGAAATAAATGAAGAAAATAGGATGTATTTTTGTTTATTTCGTGATAAATACAGACTTATGGAAAAGATATAATTTCTGTCTCTTATACACATCTGACGCTGCCGACGAATAGCCTTGTGTAG
>OWJL01000425.1_pt1 | contig 13799 bp, 8 predicted proteins | sample 1732571 | NCBI WGS metagenome assembly OWJL01 (sample SAMN05065730, study PRJEB22554) | human gut metagenome | biome: ENVO:2100002; feature: ENVO:00000062; material: ENVO:00002003 | host: Homo sapiens | place: USA
TAGCTTCTACTTTCGGTCCATAGATGTTTTGCAGTGATTCGCAATCAGCTGTTCCACTGTTTACAAACAAAGCCACTAAGTTATCCTTGATACCCAGTAAAGGTTTCTTCTTTGCTTCGCTGGCTTCAGCAGCAATAGCAGCGTCTACATATTCAGAAGCAGCCAGATAGTCCTGAATGAACTGTTCTTTATGATTCGGATCCGTTTTCAGTTTATCCAAAGACATTTGCAGGAAATAGAAGATAGTCGCACCTGCCGATTCGCCTTTCACTGCATTTACAGACTGACTCAACCATTGATAAGCCTGGTTCACATCAATCTTCGGAGCAAAAGCGATATAATCTACTGCTTTGATACCCAGAGCTTCGTCGGCAGAAGACACTTTTGTACCTTTAGCTAGAAACTCATCTGTGTATTTAATACGCAAGTCATGCGTATTCATCAGTTCATTAAAATATTTCTGATAATCTGCATTATTCCGATCCTTGATTTGTCCCATCAAGCCTTTCAGAATCTTATATCCGTCAGTAAAGGTATAGAAACGAAGCGTCGGACAGTTTTCCAACACAGCTTTCCAAGGAGTATACGCATCTTTAAAATTACCAGCACGCACAGCTTCATGCGAGATACTACTGTTCGAGTTACAGTTAGACGCATCCTGTGCTACCACAGTGGTTGCTCCTGCCGAAAGGAACAACATAGCCACAAGCGTTTTAATTTTCATTGTATCTAAATTTTAGTTGTTATTATATAGTCGTCTATTCTTTCTTACATTCATCTCATTACTCCACTCTGCGTTTGAAGAACCAACGTTCGTTGAACGTCAATCCGATGCTCACGCGGAAGATGTTTTCATTTACAAAAGCCGATTCCTGTCCACTGATACGGACAAATTGTCCGCTGATGCTAAGAATGGAACGGGAACGAGGCACAGGCAGACCGAAACCGGCAGTTACGCCATATTCACGGGTAGCCTCTTTGCCGCCGATCTTATAATACGGAGTCGTATAATAAGCTCCCAGACGGTATTTAATATGGGATAAATAGGAACGTCCCATCAAATTAGGAATGTATTCCGCACCCACTGATACTTTATGACGGTTGCAATACGTGTATGTTTCATTGAAATCTTCACGTACAGCTTCATCTGATGTATTTACGTCAAATTTCGTTTTTGACCATTGTTGCAAACTATAATCCAGACCAACAGTCAGGCGTTTGTCATAGTTATATGTAAATCCGGCGCCAAATGTATTAGGAACTTCAAACGTTGCATCCGGTTTCAATGTTGTAGTAGAAACCGCTGTACCCGTAGAATTTGAAACCATTTGTGTCGTTACACTATAGTCATTACCCAGTTTCAACTTCGGAGAATATATAGCTCCAATTGTCACTGAATGTTTTTTATTAATATCGAATGTATATTGTGCTCCAAAATCAAGTTTATAGCTCGACACTGACGCAACCGACTGGTGATTATAATTATAAGCACCTGATACACTTGGGAAATAAAGGACACGTGTCCGATTAATATCTCCCCAGAAATAAGAAGCATTCACACCTACCGAAAGGTTTTTGAGCACTTTCACTCCCACTCCGGCATATAATTGATGCAAACCTCCATCTCCGGTATAGCTTCTGGCATAATCAGCCGTATTACCGGTAGTAGGATCTGTTGCAGCCTGTGTATCCGACACTGAATATCCCACATTGGAGAACGGCAATAATCCGATACTCATCGCTATCCTCGGATGCAAACGGAATTGCATAGCCAGATAGTCAAAACTGGAGTTTTTAGCGTTCAGTTTCACACCGCTACCACTAATATTCATATTTTGCAGACTAACGCCTCCTTCAAAAATAAACGTCAACGAGTCAATGGCTGTATACGAAGCAGGATTCAGCGGATTGATCTGTGCTCCATCCCGAAGTCCAAAAGCAATTCCCCCCATCGCCTTGCTATTCCCGAAACTCTGATCGGACAAGTCGCCATAGCCATATCGTGTATAAGGAGAGTTTGTATTATTTTGAGCGATTGCCATTCCGGTAACCATCGTGAGCAAAAGCGCACAAAGTGTGTGTTTAAATCCTACCATTATTATAGTTTAAAATTCTATTTAATCCTTTCAACACTAAAAATCTATCTGCAAAGATGATACTTTTTACGCTGCTATCAAAAGAAAAATCATCTCCGCCCGTTAAAAAAACCAAAAGTTCAGGATATTTATGCTTCATAGACTCAATATAACCTGAAATTTCGTATTCCATCCCTTTCATCACTCCGGCGCGTATAGCCGTTTCGGTGTCCCGTCCCATCGGGAGTTTGCGCCCGTTGGTGTCTACCAGAGGCAAACGTCCTGTAAACTGATGAAGTGCTTTGAAACGCATCTGCATACCGGGAGAAATATTACCGCCATGATACTGGCCTTTTGAGTCGATAAACTCGTAAGTAATGCAAGTTCCCGCATCAATCACCAATATATCCCGATGAGGAAACTGCTCATTAGCACCCACTACGGCAGCCATACGATCATATCCCAATGTTTCGGGAGTTTCGTACAGGTTGACAACCGGAAGCGGAGTCTGATGATTGAGCCAGAGCAAAGGAAACGGCAAAGCTGCCAAATCAGCTAATACCTTTTCGCTTAAATCAATGACAGTAGCCACAATCCCCTGTTCAACCGGATATTTGGAACAAAAAGCCTTCAAGCAACCCAGCGATTGATTGGATTCAGCTACTATATCCACGATTTCTCCGCCGTCGAAGAAAGCAATCTTTGCCTTTGTATTTCCTATGTCGATTATTAAATTCAAATCTTTTGGTTCTTTAGCGGGCGCAAAGGTAAAGTAAAAAAAGAAAAGTTGAAGCATAGAAGAGGAATTATCTTCTTTTTTCATTTTAGAAATCCCCCAAAACAAAAAATCGAACTATCTATTTTTAAATAGATCAATTATCTTTTATTGTTTATTATGTATTCCACTTTGCGTTCGGCAGTCTTTTTTTATTACATCATAAACAACTAATAAGCAACAGATTACAAGAGAAAAACAGCGTTCCAAAAAGTGTTCCACTATTTTGTAACCGATTTTCCGTTCAAGCAGAAACATTATTTCACCCAAACAGAGGCTCCATTTAAAGAAAACAGCGCCTCTGTTTAAGCCATATAGAGCCTTTATTCTGATAAAATAGAGGCTCCGTTTTCCCGAATCCAACTATTCTTTCTATATTTGCCACCGAAATAAAACGAACCAGCTAATGAAACGGTTTTTCTCATACTCCATCCTCTCCTTCTTCCTGTTGCTTCTGCCCACCGGACAAGCATCTGCCAACAACAACGACTCCATCCGTTTGAGTCTGTTGACTTGTGCCCCCGGAGAGGAAATATATTCCCTATTCGGACATACTGCCATCCGTTACGAAAATTCTTCACAAGGGATTGACGTTGTATTCAACTACGGATTGTTCAGTTTCAACACTCCCAACTTCATTTTCCGCTTCTCGCTCGGAGAAACAGACTACCAACTGGGAGCAACGGATTATGAACGTTTTGCAGCTGAATACGCATTTTTCGGACGCAGCGTATGGCAGCAAACGCTCAATCTGACCGATGAAGAAAAGACAGAACTGATCCGGTTATTACAAGAAAACTATCGTCCGGAAAACCGGGTGTATCGTTATAATTTCTTTTACGATAATTGTGCTACCCGCCCCCGGGACAAGATAGAAGAAAGCATTGCAGGAAAAGTGATTTATCCCGCAGAACCGCAGGATGGCTCCCTCACTTTCCGCGACATTGTACATCAGTATTGCAAAGGACATCCGTGGGCACGTTTCGGCATTGATCTCTGTATCGGAAGTGAAGCCGACCAGCCCATCACACAACGTCAGATGATGTTTGCCCCATTCTACCTGATGGATGCTTTCGATGGTGCACAAATTAAAGGCGATTCTATCCAGCGCCCACTCATAACGGCCAACGAACTGATTGTTGATGCCACTCCCGAACCGGATGAAAGCGACTGGATGCCTACTCCGCTTCAATGCTCCTTACTCTTATTCATACTGACAGCCGCCGCCACAATCTATGGAATCCGCCGGAGAACCGGATTATGGGGAATCGACCTCTTCCTTTTTGGTATAGCAGGTATTGTGGGATGTGTCCTTGCATTTCTCGCACTCTTCTCCCAACACCCGGCAGTCAGCTCTAATTTCCTATTACTGGTATTCCATCCGGGGCAACTTCTTTTCTTGCCATACATTATATATTGTGTCCGAAAAGGGAAGAAATGTTGGTATTTAACCCTGAATCTGGCGGTTTTAACACTTTTTATAGTGCTTTTTCCGGTAATTCCGCAAAGATTTGACTTTGCTGTTGTACCTTTGGCACTCGTTTTGCTGATACGTTCAGCGAGCAATCTGATTGTGACATCTAAAAAGAAATAATGAAAGGACTACTAACTTCCCTCATCACCGTACTGACTTTCACCGGGCTACAAGCCCAGTCACTACCTGCCGCCCCTAAATTAGTGGTAGGGCTGACGATTGACCAATTACGTACGGACTATCTGGAAGCTTTTTCGTCACTCTACGGTGAGAAAGGCTTCAAACGTCTTTGGAAAGAGGGAAGAGTGTTCCATAATGCCGAATATACCTTCTGCGGTATAGACCGCGCTTCTGCCATAGCGGCTATTTATAGCGGTACGACGCCTTCCATGAACGGAATTATTTCTCAACGCTGGATGGATGCCTCTACCCTTCGCCCCGTTAACAGCACAGACGACACGGCATTTATGGGGTATTACACCGACCAGACTGTCGCTCCCACCAAACTTCTGACTTCAACCATTGCCGACGAGCTTAAAATAGCGACACAAGGCAAAGGACTCGTATATGCCATTGCACCTGATTGCGATGCCGCACTTTTTGCAGCCGGACATGCCGGAAATGCAGCTTTCTGGCTCAATCCCAACACCGGAAAATGGAGTGGAACCACCTATTATGGAGAGTTTCCGTGGTGGGCAAGCCAATATAACGACCGTCAAGCGATTGATTTCCGTATTGCCGGTATGACATGGGAACCCATATTTCCGCGGGGCATGTACACTTTCCTGCCAGATTGGCGGGATATGCTCTTCAAATATAAATTCGATGATGACCGCAGTAATAAATACCGCCGCTTCATCGCCAGCCCTTTTGTGAATGATGAAGTGAATGCGCTTGCCGAAGAAGCATTGAACAAAAGCTCCATCGGCATGGATGACATTACTGACTTATTGGCACTCACTTACTATGCTGGAAACTATGCGCACAAATCCGTACAGGAATGTGCCATGGAAATACAAGACACCTACGTGCGTCTTGACCGCAGCATTGCCGACCTGCTCGAAGTTCTTGATAAGAAAGTAGGACTGCAAAATGTGCTTATTTTCGTCACTTCCACCGGATATATAGACAGCGAATCGCCTGATTCGGGATTGTACAAGGTTCCCGGCGGAGAGTTTTATCTCAACCGTTGTGCGGCTCTATTGAATATGTACCTGATGGCTACGTATGGCGAAGGAAAGTATGTGGAAGCTCACCATAACCAACAGATTTACCTGAATCATAAGTTATTGGAAAAGAAAGAACTGAATCTGGCAGAGATCCAACAAAAGTCAGCAGAATTCCTGATGCAGTTCAGCGGAGTGAACGAAGCCTATTCGGCTAACCGGCTATTATTGGGTTCATGGACTCCGGAAATCTACAAAATACGTAACGGCTACCACCGCAAACGTTCGGGTGACCTCGTAATCGACGTCCTCCCCGGATGGACTATCGTCAACGAGAACGGCGGAGACAATAAAGTGGTACGTCATTCCTATATTCCCTCACCGCTGATTTTCATGGGACATTCCGTGAAACCGGCCATTATCCAGACACCTGTAACCATTGACCATATTGCGCCTACACTGGCACATTTTATGCGTATCCGGGCTCCCAACGCCTGTACTTCTGCTCCTATTACCGACCTGCGGTAAAAATTTACTCACAAAAACAGGGAGCAAAACATAAATAAATCAGCATTTTAATGTAACTTTGCGGAGATTATTCGTCACATAATCGATCGATTCACACAGATTTCTTTCTTGAATCTGTGTGCGGAATGAGAAAATCTATCCGGATGAATGTGGCCTGCAATAAGAAAAAGATAAATAATAAACTAAATAATATAACATGGGATTTAATGAATTTTTAAGCTCGATTTTCGGAAACAAATCCACACGAGACATGAAAGAAATCAAGCCCTGGGTGGAAAAGATCAAAGCTGCCTACCCGGAGGTTGAAAAACTGGACAACGACGCCCTCCGTGCCAAAACGGAAGAACTCAAAAAATATATCCATGAATCGGCTACTGCTGAACGTGCGAAAGTGGAAGAGTTGAAGGCAAGCATTGAAACTCTCGAACTGGAAGACCGCGAAGAAGTCTTCGTACAAATCGATAAGACAGAAAAAGAAATTCTGGAAAAATATGAAAAAGCACTGGACGAAGTACTGCCTGTTGCTTTTTCTATCGTAAAGGCTACTGCCAAACGTTTTACAGAAAATGAAGAAATCGTTGTAACTGCTACCGACTTCGACCGTCAACTGGCTGCTACAAAAGATTTCGTACGCATCGAAGGCGACAAGGCCATCTATCAGAATCACTGGGTAGCCGGTGGTAACGACACATTGTGGAACATGGTTCACTACGATGTACAGCTCTTTGGTGGTGTCGTTCTGCATAAAGGTAAGATTGCGGAAATGGCAACCGGTGAAGGTAAAACATTGGTAGCTACACTCCCGGTATTCCTCAACGCATTGACCGGAAACGGCGTACACGTAGTTACCGTGAATGATTACCTCGCCAAACGTGACTCCGAATGGATGGGTCCTCTTTATATGTTCCACGGTTTGAGCGTAGATTGTATCGACCGTCATCAGCCGAACTCCGACGCACGTCGTCAGGCATATCTGGCAGATATCACTTTTGGTACAAACAATGAATTCGGTTTCGACTACCTGCGTGACAACATGGCTATCAGCCCCAAAGACCTGGTACAACGCCAACATAATTATGCCATTGTCGATGAGGTGGACTCAGTATTGATTGATGATGCCCGTACTCCGCTGATTATCTCCGGACCGGTTCCCAAAGGCGATGACCAACTCTTCGAACAGCTCCGCCCGCAAGTGGAACGTCTGGTAGAAGCTCAGAAAAAACTGGCTACCCAATACCTGGCCGATGCCAAGCGCCTGATTGCATCAAACGATAAGAAAGACCAGGAAGAAGGCTTCCTCGCTTTGTACCGCAGTCACAAGTGCCTGCCCAAGAACAAGGCACTCATCAAGTTCCTCAGCGAACAAGGCATCAAGGCCGGTATGCTGAAGACCGAAGAAATCTACATGGAGCAGAACAACAAGCGCATGCACGAGGTGACTGACCCGCTGTACTTCGTTATTGAAGAGAAAATGAACAGCGTGGATTTGACGGACAAGGGCGTAGACTTGATTAGTAGCAATGTAGAGGACCCCACTTTCTTCGTACTCCCCGATATCACAGCGCAACTCTCTGCCTTGGAAAACGAAACAGAGCTGACAGACGAACAGCGCCTTGAAAAGAAGGATGCCCTGATGACCAACTATGCCATCAAAAGCGAACGTGTGCATACCATCAACCAACTGTTGAAGGCATACACCATGTTCGAGAAAGATGACGAATATGTGGTAATTGACGGCCAAGTGAAGATTGTGGATGAGCAGACGGGACGTATCATGGAAGGACGTCGTTATTCTGACGGTTTGCACCAAGCCATCGAAGCCAAAGAAGGCGTGAAAGTAGAAGCTGCCACCCAGACTTTTGCCACCATTACATTACAGAACTATTTCCGTATGTACCACAAACTATCCGGTATGACCGGTACGGCAGAAACAGAAGCCGGCGAGTTGTGGGACATCTACAAACTGGATGTAGTGGTTATTCCGACTAACCGCCCCATTGCCCGTAATGACATGAATGACCGCGTTTACAAGACAAAACGTGAAAAATATAAAGCAGTCATCGAAGAGATAGAAAAAATGGTGGCAGCAGGACGCCCCGTACTGGTGGGTACCACTTCTGTTGAAATCTCTGAAATGTTGAGCAAAATGCTTACCATGCGTAAGATTGAACATAGTGTATTGAATGCCAAACTGCATCAGAAGGAAGCGGATATTGTGGCTACTGCCGGTTTGAAATGTGCTGTAACCATCGCTACCAATATGGCCGGCCGTGGTACCGACATCAAGCTGAGTCCGGAAGTGAAAGCTGCAGGCGGTCTTGCCATCATCGGTACAGAACGCCACGAATCACGCCGTGTGGACCGTCAGTTACGTGGTCGTGCAGGACGTCAAGGCGACCCGGGTTCTTCTGTATTCTTCGTATCTTTGGAAGATGACCTGATGCGTTTGTTCTCCAGTGACCGCATTGCCAGTGTAATGGACAAACTGGGTTTCAAAGAAGGTGAAATGATTGAACACGGCATGATTTCCAAGTCCATTGAACGTGCACAAAAGAAAGTTGAGGAAAACAACTTCGGCATCCGTAAGCGTCTGTTGGAATATGACGACGTGATGAACAAGCAACGTACTGTTGTTTATACCAAACGCCGCCACGCCCTGATGGGTGAACGTATCGGTATGGATATCGTTAATATGATCTGGGACCGTTGCGCGAATGCGATCGAGAACAATGACTACGAAGGCTGTCAGATGGAACTGCTCCAGACATTGGCTATGGAAACTCCGTTCACCGAAGAAGAATTCCGTAATGAAAAGAAGGACACATTGGCAGAAAAGACATTCAACATTGCCATGGAAAACTTCAAACGCAAAACGGAACGCCTGGCACAAATCGCTAATCCGGTCATCAAACAAGTATACGAAAACCAGGGACATATGTACGAAAACATTCTGATTCCTATCACAGACGGAAAACGGATGTATAACATCTCCTGTAATCTGAAAGCGGCTTACGAGTCCGAATCAAAGGAGGTGGTGAAAGCTTTCGAAAAGTCTATCCTGCTGCACGTTATCGACGAAGCATGGAAAGAAAACCTGCGTGAGCTGGATGAGTTGAAACACTCTGTTCAGAACGCAAGCTACGAACAGAAAGACCCGCTGTTGATCTACAAACTGGAATCCGTAACACTGTTTGACGCTATGGTGAACAAGATCAATAACCAGACTATCTCCATTCTGATGCGCGGACAGATCCCTGTACAGGAAGCTCCGGCAGACGAACAACAGCCACGCCGCGTAGAAGTACGCCAGGCTGCTCCCGAGCAACGTCAGGATATGAGCAAGTATCGTGAACAGAAACAAGACCTCAGTGATCCGAACCAGCAGGCTGCTGCCAGTCAGGATACTCGCGAGCAACAAAAACGCGAACCGATCCGTGCGGAAAAGACGGTAGGACGCAATGATCCTTGCCCATGCGGAAGCGGTAAGAAATATAAAAACTGCCACGGACAGAATGCTTAACAGCAGTCCGATGTAAGATTATAATCTAAAAGAAAGCCTCAAACGGTTAAAAACTGTTTGAGGCTTTCTTTTATTCATCCAAAATAGTACTTTTGCTTAAACTACTAAAGATATCAAGACTATGGCAAAATTCTATTCACTGGCATTTGTTTCTCTGCTACTGTTGGCACTCGGCAGCTGTCAGAGCCTGGAGCAGATTTCTATTGACTATATGCAGCCCGGAGATATGACTTTCCCTTCTCAACTCCGTAAAGTGGCTATCGTGAATAACACCAGCACCGAACCGGATAACAAGCTGATCACACAGACCGAAAAGCCGAAAGAAAACGTACCCGAAATAAGCCACGCCACAGCGTATGCCAATGGTAATGTTAAGATTGCAGCTGAATCGCTGGCGGAAGAAATCGCGCATCAGAACTATTTTGATGTAGTGGTGATCTGTGATTCCGCTTTACGGGCCAATGACAAGTTTCCTCGTGAAAGTACACTGAGTCAGGAGGAAGTCCAACAGCTGACATCAGACTTGGGAGTGGACTGTATCATCGCAATGGAAAACCTGCAATTCAAAGCGACCAAAACGGTTCGTTATATCCGTGATTTTAACTGCTACCTGGGGACAGTGGATGTAAAAGCCTACCCGACGGTGAAGGTATACCTGCCCTCGCGCAGCAAACCGATGACTACGCTACACCCCACCGACAGTATCTTTTGGGAAGAATACGGAGGATCGGTAACAGAAACATTTGCACACATGATACCTGATGCACAGATGTTACGGGAAGCTTCTGAATTTGCAGGGACTATCCCTGTCAAACAGTTACTCCCTTTCTGGAAAACAGGCAAACGATACTTGTACACCGGTGGCTCCGTACAGATGCGTGACGCGGCAATCTTTGTCCGTGAAAATTCATGGGACAGAGCTTTCGAACTTTGGGAACAAGTGTACAACGGAACCAAGAAGGAAAAGAAAAAGATGAAAGCTGCCCTCAATATCGCTGTTTATTATGAGATGAAGGACAGCTTGGCAAAAGCAGAAGAATGGGCAGTCAAAGCACAGCAACTTGCCCAAAAAGTAGATAAGAAAAACATTCCCGAAAATGCGGCGTACGCCACCATTGACGATATACCGAATTACTACCTTACAACCCTTTATGCAAATGAATTAAAGGAACGTAACAGTCAATTGCCCAAGCTAAAAATGCAAATGGAGCGATTTAATGATGATTTTTAAGGAAATCATGCATTGATTATTATTTTTTTTATACCTTTGAGGTAACAAAAAGGAAGAACCTATGAAACTGAGCCAACAATCTCTGTCTACCATCGAATCGGCTATCCAAAAGGCAGCCGGCAAATATGTATGTGGCTGCGACCAGACAGCCGTAACAGATATTCATTTACAACCGGACCAAACATCGGGACAACTCACTATTTATAACGACGATGACGAGGAATTGGCTAATGTAATGATTGAAGAGTGGGCAACTTACGATGGAGATGATTTCATGGAAAATGTAGAGCCCAACTTGAAAAGTATCCTTTGCAGAATGAAAGATGCAGGAGACTTCGATAAAGTAACAATATTAAAGCCTTATTCATTCGTACTGGTAGATGAAGATAAGGAAACAGTTGCAGAATTGTTGCTGATAGATGACGATACATTGCTTGTGGATGACGAACTGCTGAAAGGACTGGATAAAGAACTGGACGAGTTTCTGAAAAATTTGTTGGAGAAATAAAGATGTTCGATTGCCCGGCATGGCCTTGCTGAAGCAATTATCATTTATAAAAAGAATAATCGGAAGTAAACAGGGGAATACCTTTTACTTCCGATTATTCTTTTTTCGTTTTATATGATTCGTACAAACCCAAGTTTCCCTATCAGCGCTGACTAAAAAGCCGGAGCAGTGTAGGTAGATAAATTACTTTGCTTCAATCGCTGTCCGATAAACAGATTTTGCCGTTTCAATTACATTTTGTAACTTATGATCTGATGAATCAGCTGTTTTGTTTTTCTCCGCCCATGCTTTCTCCATGCCATAGAAATTAATCGGTTCTTCCGCTGATTCACCAAGTTTGCCGTCCAACTCCCGTTGTTTCTGCTCAAAGAAAGTTTTCCAACGTTGATAATACAAGTCTTTCAAAATCCCGCTCCACTCCCGATGGGAATAATCATGCAGACCTCCCTGATTGGCAGCTATACTGTCTCCCCAAACCGTGATCAGCGCAGAAGCATTCCATTCGTAAAGTTTCTTTTCTTCTTCCGTGGTTCCCAAAGAACGTGCGGCATTCAGCCATGAAGACGCCGAGAACTCCTTTCGGGTGGACAGCAAACTGTCCTGAGCTAATATTAACTCCAGAAACTGTTGTGTCTGTTTCCCGAAGCTATCCCTATCTTTCCGATCATAACTCTGAGAAATTTCTTCAAGCAGCACATTCCCCTTATCTGCCAGACTCTGACGCACCACGTCCACCAAATCATATTCAAAGTTATTATTTCCCTTGTACTGATCTGCAACAGAAAGTAACAAGCGGGCTGCCTTTGCCGTTGAATCAGGTGAATAGAATAACTTGGCATATCCCCATGTCGACGTTCTGTCCAGATGAAATCCCGGACGGGCGCACAACAAGGATTCGACTGTCCCTTCTCCCTGATAATTCTTCGGAGCATTGTAAACTGTATGTTCCAGCGCACGCCATGCTTCCGCTACTTCCGGTGACAAATCATTTCCATACCGCGCTTTCAGATACGTTTGCAGCCATTCATCCGGTGAAAAACGTTCTTCCCGCCAAGGAAGCTCATACAGCAATTCAAACATCACCGGATTATTCTCGATTCCTTCCGGAGTAGCTCCTACCCCCCGCAAGGTTTTCCCGTTGACATGTGCACAGGCGTTATAATATCCATTCACCAGTTGCTCCATCCGTCCGTGCAGACCGACATTACCGCCAAAGTTAAGCAACATACAATAGAGCCAGTCATGCTTGCCGAAACCTTTCTCCCGATACCACATCGACTCCGGATCACCCCATTGCGGAAGTTTCTCACTATACAAATCCAGTACCAGCAAATCACTGGAATCGAGTGTGTTGACCATCGCTTCCCGCGGATTCGCCTGCCATGCCTGCATCACCCACACAGCCTCCGGATTCGCTTTCTTCATAGCACCCATAATAGAAGTTCCCGCCTTTGCCAAGTCTACTCCTTCCGTATTTCCTCCTTCGTGAAAGGGGTCCATACTGTAATACTTTGCTTTTCCGTACAGTTTCTCCAACTCCTCATAATACATGGCAGCAAATGAATCGAAATGTTCATCTTCCGTAGAAAGAAAGGCCGGACGAGGAAAACCGCACCATTTACCGGGATCGGCAATCTGATACCCCAGTTTCTCGCCGATATTACGGGGGACCATTCCTGCATATCCGGGGAATACCGGTTCAATGCCCAGCTCCCTCATTCGGGCAATGATCTTCTTTTGCAGTGCTTCCTGTTGCCGATACCAACTGTCGGGATTCGGTCCACCCCATCCTTCCAGATTATTCATCTGCCACCATGCCATAAAGGCAGGACCGGAAATAAACTCATTGATCTCCTCCGTCGTATATCCGATACGTTTCAGCAGATTATACCAGACAACCTCCATCCCTGTTATACTCAAAGGCATATTGATGCCGTGCATCGCCATCCAGTCTATTTCTTTCTCCCAGCGTTCCCAGTCCCAGAAAGCCATGGAGTAGGAATAGGTACAGTAATTCAGGTAATATCGATTCTTCATAGCCGTCGCCTGTCGGATTTTCTTTTGAGGCAGAGGCAGTACTTCCGGCAATTTCTGCGAGGGATTATTCCACGAAAGATGAATACCTGCCACGTATTTCAGGTACCAATTCAAGCCCGTAGCCAGTGAAAGATCGGAGTTTCCGGTTATCAGTACTTTGCCATCCTTGGAGTCTATCTCAAAGTAGTCCTTTGCCGGATCGGCTTCATCAGTAACCAACCGGAAAAGGATTTGACCTTTCGACGTATTCTCCGTCACACGTGCTGCCAATGAATCGATTAGAGCAGACGTGGACTGGCAACTTGTATACATAACAACAGAACCAAATAATAAAAGTAATAGAAGACGCATGTTCATAGTCATTATTTTTTAAGGGTCATCAAATGTGTTTGAGCGTTTGAGCCCCTAAATATATTTCAAATTTCCGATTACTGAAAATAAAATGTAGTTCTTTTATACTGATACACATTAAATAACCTCCAATA
>OWJL01000433.1_pt1 | contig 13713 bp, 7 predicted proteins | sample 1732571 | NCBI WGS metagenome assembly OWJL01 (sample SAMN05065730, study PRJEB22554) | human gut metagenome | biome: ENVO:2100002; feature: ENVO:00000062; material: ENVO:00002003 | host: Homo sapiens | place: USA
TTTAAAGGTGTTAGTAAGTTTCTTGTCAAACTTGAAAAGCGTTGCAAATTTCGCATTTTTCCTCGAATTATGAAAGAGAAGCCCTCATTTTATTTCGCTGCATAGTTACAGAGGCTATTGCTTCCAGCCACCGCCAAGTGCTTTATACAGTTGTACTACGGTGATCAGTTCATCACGAATAGCGTTACTCAGACCAATTTGTGCGTCAAAATAACCACGCTGAGCATCGAGAACATCCAGATAATTGATCACTCCATTGATATATTGCAACTGCGCCAAATCCATATAACTCTTAGCCGAACGTTCCAGATTGGCACGAAGTGCGTACACCTCTTTTATCTTATTAAAGTTGACAATCGCATTACGTGTCTCCTTGAAAGCCGTCAGGACTGTTTTCTCATAACTATGTATTTCTGCTTCATAGGCCGCTTTTTTGCCTTTCAACGCAGCACGGTTCTTTCCCCAGCCAAAAATAGGAGTCAATAAAGCACCTTCCATAACGGCATAAGGCGATTTTAGAAGTTCTGACAAAGACGTGCTTTCACTACCGAAACCACCCGTCAGTGCCAGACGAGGAAACATATTCGTATAAGCCACACCTACTTTTGCATTGGCAGCGATCAGCTTCTGCTCTGCCTGACGTATATCGGGACGGCGTTCCAGCAAAGTGGAAGGCATCCCTATCGGAAGAGTTTCCGGGAAATTAAACTCCTGAAGCAAACGGGAACGGGCTATGCGATTCGGGTATTCTCCGGCCAGAAAAGCAATATCATTCTCTTTCAGCGATATTTTGCGTTCCAGATCAGGAACCAGAGTAGCTGTACGTGCCAACTCTACCTGCGCCTGACGATAAGAAGTCTCCGAAGTAAGTCCTCCTTCAAAACGGATACGTGCCAGACGAACCCCTTCTTCACGGGCCTTTAAAGTCTGCTTGACGATATCCAGTTCCGTATCCAAGGCAACCAGCTCATAATATGCCTGTGCCACTTCCGCCACAATCGTCATCTGAAGCGCACGTTGCGCTTCTACTGACTGCAGATATTCGGCGATGCTGGCAGAACGTGCCCATCGCAGATTTCCCCAAAGATCGAGTTCCCATGAAACAAGGAACTGCGCTTCAAAAGTATCCGATTTCTTAAAAGCATCTCCTCCATGATTTTCAAGTTCACGCTCGGCAGTCACTTTACCTTTAATATCGGGAAGCAGCGCGGCAGTGGATATCCGTTTCTGAGCTGCCATTTCCTTGATGCGGGCAGCCGCTATCAACATATCTTTATTATGATCCAACGCACGGTCTATAAGACTGCGAAGTGTGGAATCCGTGTAGATTTCCTCCCAATCCTGATCTCCAAAGCTGACCGTATCCTGATGCTGAGCCAGACTATCGGGTAAATGAAGATCAGGACGGACGTAGCTCTTGCCTACTTTGCAGGAAGTCAGTATTCCTGCAAAAAGTAGTATAGCAATATATAGTTTATTCAGTTTCATTATTTCTTATGTTTTAAGATTTTCGACTTTGTTTTATACACCATCACAAAGAAGAACGGCACGAGAATGATACCAAATACGATAGCGAATATCATTCCGAAGAATACGCCCGTACCAATCGCCTGTCGGCTAGCCGAACCCGGACCACTCGCCAGTACCATCGGAAGCATTCCCAGTACAAATGCAAGGGAGGTCATCAGAATAGGACGGAAACGTAATTTCGCTGCGTAGATTGCCGACTGAATCAAATCTTCACCTCTATCTACCTGCACTTTGGCAAACTCTACAATCAAAATGGCATTCTTGGCGGCAAGCCCGACAAGCATTACCAATCCGATCTGGAAATAAACATCATTCTCCAGTCCGCACACCCAAACTCCCAGATAGGCTCCCAATGCTGCTACAGGCAAGGATAGCAATACAGCAATCGGCACTGTCCAACTTTCATATTGTGCGGCAAGGAAGAGGAAGACAAACAAGAACACCAGTGCCATGACCATACCCGTCTGACCGCCTGCCTGTTTCTCCTGATAAGAAAGTCCGCTCCACTCCAGTCCGATATTATCCGGAAGATGGTCACGGGCGATCTGCTCCATAATCTCCATTGCCTGACCGGAACTGTATCCCTGTGCGGCAGCACCCCGGATAACGGCAGTAGTAAACATATTGAAACGCTTGATACTTCCCGGTCCTGTCGTATAAGAAGCATTACCCAAAGAAGTCAGCGGCACCATCGCTCCATTGGAAGCTTTCACAAAGAACAGGTTGATATTGTCTTTATGTTCCCGATAAGGAGCTTCCGCCTGAATATATACCTTATATATACGGTTGAACATATTAAAGTCATTCACATACACCGAACCTGTATACGCTTTCATCGTAGAAAACACATCTGCCAAGGGTACTCCCAGCATTTTCACCTTGTCTCTGTCCACATCAAAGTAAAGTTGGGGAATCTCCGACTGCAAGGAAGAAGACAAACCTGTAAGCTCCTTACGTTTGGAAGCATAATACATCAACGTATCTGCCGCATCTACCAAATTATCGAAAGTAGCCTCTCCACGAGCTTCCAACTGCATTTCAAAACCACCGGAGCTGCCCAGTCCCGGTATAACCGGAGGAGTAGACAGGTAGACTTTACATTCGGGGTATTCTCTCAAATGTTTTTCTACCGTATCCATAATTTTTTCAATACTGGTGCTCTTTCTCTCTTCCCAGGGTTTCAGAATAACGGTCAGCTCGGCACGTCCCTGATTACTCCCTACACGCGGGCTGCTTCCGGTCACGTTCTGCACATATTCTATATATGGATTCTTCTCCAGATAAGCAATCGCGCGTTCCGTTACTACACGGGTTCGCTCCAAGGTAGCTCCTTCCGGCAGTTCAAGTTCAATCTTAAAGTATCCCTGGTCTTCTACCGGCAAGAAACTGGTCGGAATAATCCGGTGAATCAACAGAATAGCAATCAATACCATACCAAAAGCACTCAAAACCCGACGAGGATGCTTGATAGTACGGGTGACGGCAGCTACATACTTATTGCTTCCGATACCCAGCCACTCATTGATCTTTCTGAATACTATATTTTTCTTCTTGCCACTATCCGGTTTCAAAATGAGCGAACACATCACAGGGCTCAGCGTTAAAGCAACCACAGTAGAAATCAGTACAGATACCACGATAGTTACCGTAAACTGACGATACAGCTGCCCGGTAATTCCACTCAGAAAACTTACCGGAACAAACACAGCCGCCAATACCAGTGAAGTAGCGATCAATGCGCTTGATAATCCGTTCATCGCTTTCTTTGTCGCCTCATAGGGACTCAGCTTCTCCGTTTCCATAATATGCTCTACTCCTTCCACCACTACAATCGCATCATCGACCACGATACCGATGGCGAGAATCAAACCGAGTAAGGTCAATATATTAATAGAGAAACCAAAAATCAGCATGATTCCGAAAGTACCAATCAGGGAGATAGGTACCGCTACCACCGGAATCAATGTAGCACGCCAGCTCTGCAAAGACAGATACACTACCAACACAACCAGCACCAATGCTTCGAACAACGTCTTATATACCTCATGAATAGACTCGGAGATATACGTTGTCATATCAAACGGAATCTCATAACTCAATCCTTCCGGAAAATTCTCGCTGATTTCTTCCATCGCCTTCTTTACATTCTCGGCTACTTCCATCGCATTGGCACCCGGCAACATGTAAATACCCAGTACCGCTGCATTCTCACCATTGATACCACTCTCGGTATTGTATGAAGAGGCCTCCAAGGATACACGTGCCACATCCTTCAGCCGGATGATGGAACCATTGGCATTGGCACGTACCACAATATCCTCAAATTGCCCTACTGTAGAAAGACGTCCCTGAGTAGTGATAGGAATCGTTATATCCAGTCCCTGTACCGGCTGCTGACCTAATACACCGGCTGCCGATTCACGATTCTGATCTTTCAAGGCATTCTGCAAGTCCTGCACAGTCAATCCGAAGTTAGCCAGCTTATCAGGCTCTGCCCATATCTGCATAGCATAGTAACGGCTACCGATATTAGATACACGTCCTACCCCCGGAATACGGCGAATCACATCGAGCACATTGATCGTAGCAAAGTTGCTCAGGTAAATTTCGTCAAACTTAGGATCGGTAGAAGTCAGACAGAGTGTCATTAACTGACTGGGTGCCTGTTTCTCTACGGAAATACCATTCTGAATCACTTCCGCCGGAAGACGGGATTCAGCCAGCTTCACACGGTTCTGAATTTCCACAGCAGCCAGATCCGGGTCGGCAGATACATCAAAGGTAACTGTTGCCGAGAAGCCACCAGAGTTAGAACTGTTCGATTCCATATAAAGCATACCGGGCGTACCATTGATTTCCTGTTCAATCGGAGTAGCCACCGCCTGCGACACGGTAAGCGCACTCGCACCCGGATAAGACGCACTGATCTTTACCACCGGAGGCGTGATCTGCGGATACTGATCCACCGGAAGCATGGTCAGCCCGATGACTCCGACAATCACAATCACGATGGAAATGACAGCCGAAAATACCGGCCTGTCTATAAAAAAACTAACTTTCATTGATTATTCTCCTTTTGCGTTATTCTTCATTCCTGTTGTAGAATCACCTGCCACCATAGTGGTATCCTTCACCTCAGTTTCCGGCTGACTGATCCGTACTTTCATACCCGGGGTCAACTTATGGAAACCTTCTACAACAATTGTCTCTCCTACAGCGAGTCCTCTTTCCACTACGACGTTATTCCCCACTTCGGGTCCTAACTCGATAAAACGTTTCTCTACTGTATCATCTTTACGCATTGTATAAATATAAGCTCCGCCTTTTTCAATGGTAACAGCTTTCATCGGAACCACGATGGCTCCTTCACGCACGTCCAAAAGTAGTTTTACTTTGGTAAACTGTCCCGGAAGCAATACCTGTTTTGGGTTAGGCATCTCTGCACGTACGGAGAAAGTACCTGTCTGGGGATCGACCTGCGGCTCTGCAAAATCAACATATCCTTTATAGGGGTATACGGTATTATCCGCCAAAGTAATAGTAATGTTCGGTTGCCAGGAACGGGTAGAGTCCTGCTGACCGAGGTTAATATTACGTTCTTTACTTTTCAGATAATCGAGTGCCGTCATACTGAAATCGACCAATACGGTATCGCTTTTTACTACTGTAGCCAGCAGAGACTTTCCTCCCGGACCAACAAGCGTTCCCAAGTCTACATTTCTTTCACTGATATGTCCGGCAAGAGGTGAACGAACGATAGTATAGCCTAACTCGAGTTCAGCCTGCGCCAAGTCCGCCTCACTCATCGCTACTGTCGCAACAGCGCTTTCATAAGCTGCTTCCGCATTATCCAGATCCAGCTGGCTAGCGGCATTTTGTTCGTACAACGGACGGATACGTTTCAAGTCACGTTCAGCTTTCAATGCCTGTGCTTCGTCCTTTTTCAACTGAGCCCGCGCTTTGTCGGCTTTCGCACGATATTGGTCCTGATTGATCACAAACAAGACCTGATTCTTATTTACATAAGTGCCTTCGGCAAAAAGCATGTTTTCCAAATAGCCTTCTACCCTGGCACGTACTTCGACAAATTGCTGGGCACGGATACGCCCCACATATTCTCCGAATATTTCTACATCGTCTTTTATAACCGGTTCAACAATCACTGTCGGCATTTCCGGTGCAGCCTTCTGAGGTCGTGTCAGTATCCAATACACTCCCAACACAATTACCATACATACTACAGCAGCAATGGTTCTCTTTCTCCTCAGTTTCAACTCATGTTTCGAAAAGAATAATCTCATATCGAATCTTATTATTTAATTTAACTTATGTTTGTTCTATACTCTATTATGCAATTCATATACCAAAAATGCGCTACACACATTATTCGCTTACAATCAAAGCATTACATTTTTTCCTCTTTTTGTGGAAAGTGTGGAAATCCACCGTATTGTGTAGAAATTATCCACATTTCCGACTTTTGGAACATTTTTTTTAGTTCCCATTTCAACAACTAAACAAATTATGCTCTACATTTGTATTATATTAAACATCAACACTAGACCACATCCTAATGAAAAAACAAATCTTTTCAACATTAGTTTTATCAATTGGCATCTTATTGCCTTTTTCTTTGCATTCTCAAGAGCAAAGGAAAAAGGTAGGTGTCGTTCTAAGCGGCGGCGGTGCCAAAGGAATGGCACACATCAAAGCACTGAAAGTAATTGAGGAAGCCGGAATTCCTATTGACTATATAGCCGGCACCAGTATGGGAGCTATCGTAGGTGGTCTGTATGCCATCGGTTATACTACGGAACAATTGGACAGCATGGTACGGAAACAAGATTGGACATTCCTGTTGAGCGACCGTATCAAACGAAGTGCCATGTCATTGACTGATCGTGAGCGGTCTGAAAAATATACAGTCTCTATCCCTTTCACCAAAACTCCCAAGGATGCTGCTGCCGGAGGACTCATGAAAGGGCAAAATCTGGCTAACCTATTTTCAGATCTCACTGTGGGGTATCATGACTCCATCAACTTTAATAAACTTCCCATTCCTTTTGCTTGTGTAGCGGCCAATGTTGTCAATGGAGAGCAAATTGTATTCCATGACGGAATACTCTCAACCGCTATGCGTGCCAGCATGGCTATTCCGGGTGTATTTACTCCGGTACGGCAAGACAGCATGGTATTAGTGGACGGCGGCATTGTAAACAACTATCCGGCAGATGTTGTGAAAGCCATGGGAGCCGATATTATTATCGGAGTAGACGTGCAGAATGCTTTGAAGAAGGCTGACAAGCTCAACAGCGTCCCCGATATTCTGGGACAGATTGTAGACATCACCTGCCAGTCTAACCATGAAAAAAATGTAGACCTCACAGACACTTATATCCGTGTCAATGTGGAGGGATATTCATCCGCCAGTTTTACCCCGGCTGCCATCGACACTCTGATGCGAAGAGGCGAAGAAGCGGCTAAAGAACAATGGAATTCGTTGCTTGCCTTGAAAAAGAAGATAGGAATAGCCGAAGATTATACTCCGAAGCAACATGGCCCTTATTCTTCTCTTTCCAATGCACGCACGGTTTATGTGACGGACATCTCATTTTCCGGTGTAGAGGTGGATGATAAAAAATGGCTGATGAAGAAATGTAATCTGAAAGAAAACAGTGACATTACCACTCAACAAATAGAACAGGCCTTGTATCAATTACGTGGTAGTCAATCCTATTCCAGTGCCAGCTATACGTTGAAAGAGACTCCTGAAGGTTATCACCTCAACTTCCTGTTGCAGGAAAAATATGAAAGAAGAATCAATCTGGGCATCCGTTTTGATTCGGAAGAAATCGCGTCTTTGCTGGTGAATGCAACGGCAGACCTCAAAACTCATATTCCTTCCCGCCTGGCTCTTACCGGTCGATTGGGTAAACGATATGCTGCCCGCATAGACTATACGCTGGAACCCATGCAGCAACGTAATTTCAACTTCTCGTATATGTTCCAATACAACGATATCAACATTTACGAGGAAGGTGAGCGTGCCTATAATACAACGTATAAATATCATCTGGCAGAATTCGGTTTCTCCGATGTATGGTACAAGAATTTCCGCTTCGGACTCGGTCTGCGTTTTGAATATTACAAGTATAAAGATTTCCTGTTCAAGAAACCTGAAATCTCCGATCTGAAAGTGGAATCGGAACATTTTCTAAGTTATTTTGCCCAAGTGCAATATAATACTTATGATAAAGGACGCTTCCCTTCTAAAGGAAGTGACTTCAGAGCCGCCTATTCGCTTTATACGGATAACATGGCACAATACAACGACCATGCTCCATTTTCAGCATTGAATGCTTCGTGGGCAAGTGTCATCCCTGTGACCCGCCGTTTCTCCGTCATTCCTTCCATTTATGGACGTATCCTGATCGGAAGAGATTTTCCTTATCCGCTGCAAAATGCCATTGGCGGTGACGTACCCGGTTTCTATATTCCACAGCAATTACCGTTTGCCGGGGTCACCAATCTGGAATTGATGGATAACACCATAATGATCGCGTCTATTAAATTCAGACAACGTATGGGAGCCATTCATTATCTCACACTGACGGGTAACTACGGGCTAACGGATAGTAATTTCTTCGATATATTGAAAGGCAAGCAATTATTCGGTGTTAGTGCAGGTTATGGAATGGACAGCATCTTCGGACCATTGGAAATATCGTTGGGATATTCCAATCAGACGGACAAAGGAAGTTGTTTTGTGAATTTAGGGTATTACTTCTAGTCAAATCTAGTCAAAAAGAATATAATAACACTCCAAGGAAGACAGATTTTAGCAATACTACTTCGCGTAATACAATATTTTCAAAAAGCAAAAGAGGAGACCGCTTCACAGTGATCTCCTCCCTCTATACTCTATATGAATATGCCCCAAAGGGTTTATTAAAAAAGGAACATATTCAAAAGGGTTTTATTAAAAATATTACATATCGATTCAATGAATCGTTTCAAATCATATCAACGATCTTCACAGACAGTTGATATTCAGGGAAATGTGCATCAAAATAAAATCTGATGCGTGGCCCCGATTAGGTAAAGATGTACCTCTGTACTTTTTCCTAATCGGCTAAGGCAGGGATTCAATGCTACAAACGAATCCAAGCCCCTTACTATAAAACATCTTAAATACTACCACCCTTACCGCCGCTATGTGTCGGATTATAAGTAACCGTCTTATATTGATGATCCGTTCCGGTATAACGAGTTGCTGTAATCGAAACCGTCTTGTTTTGACCATTAAACTTTACATTAGCCGTCAACGTGGTAGTACGAGCTTTTGCATAGCAAGTATAACTCATAGTGGTGTATCCGTTTACATTTACAGTGTTATAAACACGTTCAGTTTCCGTAATGCCAGATACCGATCCCATTAATGAGAACATACGAGTTTTCATGAAAGCAACCATTGCATTCACCGTTTTTGTATCGCTCTCACTAGTAGTAGCTCCTAATTGCGATTTAACTTCAGCAACAAGACCAGCATCATTCTTATCATAGTCCCAACCAGACTTTTCCTTATATTTCAGTTCAATACCAGTCACTGCTTTAGCATTCTCGCTATTATCACGACTAGCTTGTCCTAGAATATTAGTTGTCACAGTTTCATTACTAATCTTGCTGTATACTTTATTTTCTATTGCATAAGCAGAGAAGTGATCGACTTGGGCTGTATATGCAGTGACAGCTCCATTTTCTGTAGTAGAAGATACATTTTTAATTACATTTCCATCATTATCTTTTGCATCTCCCCATTCTCCTGTATCTGGATTCTGATAAGTAAGTATCATATCAGCATCAGCAAATGTTATTCCAGGGATAGGATTAGGAATAGAAATCGTAACATCATTTTTAAATTTCAAACCAGACGGTTCAAATTTAGCAGCAGCTAAAGGAATGCTTTTTTCTATATTTTGATTCACTTCTTCAGCCTTCACTTCAGTAGTCACTTCTGCAGGAGCAGGAACAAAGGTTGTTACACTAATGCCAACATTCCCATCACTAATAAGGCTTGCACTAGCTTCTGTATCAATTGCACCTGCCGGTATTGCCAATTCGACTTTCACGAGTGGTTTATCCTCTACCACTGCTTCCGGAGCAACTTCTCCCGGATCTTCAATGGTAGTATTAGATTCACTATTATCCTCTACTTTAATTTCTTCTTCTGCAGTTACTGACACAGTTTCCTTCCGACTCTCCTTTGTCAGAGCCAGAGCTACCGTTACCACACTACGATTCTCTGCATTCTCTGCAATGACAACTGACGTTTTCTGTGAAAGATATCCATTAGAAGACGCTTCAATACTATAAGTACCTGTAGCACTTTCTGTAACAGAGAACTTACCATTCGAGTCGGTTGTGTAATTTTTACTACCCACTTTTACCTTTACCCCATTCATTGCTTTTCCTCCGGAAGTCACCGTACCCATAATGTAATACTCCACTACCGGTTTTGGAGTTTCAATTACTTCCCCTTCTAGCGGTTTCGGATCGTCATCATCATCGTGACAGGCTACTGTCGCAAAAGTTAACATACCCAAGGCTATCGCCATGGCACCCACATAAAACCATTTTACACTTTTCATAATGTTTCAATTTTGTTAAAAATACTAGTTAAAATATCAATCATGTTTCACTTCTCACTCGTTTTAATCAAATAATATCGAATATAATCCGGCTGCCAGAAATGTGAATTCTCTGCCGACTTAGGTTCAACACTATAACTTTCGCCCAACGAACGATGGGCATATTCATTCCCGCTACGCATATCATACTGAAAAGCAAAATATTCGGGAAGCATCACCCGTAACGCATGTCGCTTGCGTTTCTTTCCCGGTAACGGGATAGAAAAATTAAACCCTGCATTCGTTGCTCCATCTGTGTACATACCATATATTCCTACAATATATTCACCGAAATAGCGGGAAAGAGTTCCGCGTACTCCATAATCTCCATAAATAAAGCGGGCCCCTTCTACTTTCACCAAGGTATTCACTTCCGGCACATAATATCCTACACTAATCTGTCCATTGACTCTTTTCCATTTACTCATTTTCCATTTGCTACCGTAGAAATGAGCAGAGCCGGTTATTCCTCCTCCACCTTCTACCGTCCACCGACCATTTGATGAAAAATAACCGATACCTGCAGCAAGCCCTTGACGGTCATTCGAGAAACTACCGCCTGTGAGGTATCCTTTCCAATGATTAGCCAAGCGAAAATCCTGACGCAAAGCCATGAATCCCAAGCGAACGCAGTTCCACTTGCCATCTTCATTACTTACAATAGGCAAAGAAACCTGCATCCGTAGCGAGGCGCCTTTCCATAATTGCATTTCCAGGGCAGGTTGCAACTCGAGTGCCGCCTTATACAACTTATAAGTTACATTATTGACTAACATCACGTTGGGATATATCACAAAATCTACCTTACTGAAAGAACTTTCTTTTCGTTTTACACCTTTCAGCTGACGCACAGCAGTTTCGGTAGAAGTAGTCATCCCCATCTTACGATACACTTCATCCAACGTACATTCGCCGGACTGATATTTTTGAATCAATTCTGCAGGGATGGTTATGCATAATTGTGGTAAGGCATTATCTAATATAAGTAGCTGCAAAGTCGGTATTTCCGGTATAGCGACCAAATGGCGTATGGCAATACCGATTCCATTATAAATACCTCTATAAGCAGAAGTCTCAAAAGCCGCAGTTATCGTGTCACTTTTCTCCACAACTGAAATATTCTCCATATCCAACTCTTTCAGTGTCTCACTCACACGAACTGGCTGTGCCTGTAACAAAGAAATACCACAGAGAAAAACAGCGGTCACACTAACAATCCTTTTCATCTTCTTTTAATGCATTAATGTACATTCATACCGCAGACCGGCGGAAACACATGTAAATTCGCGAGTAAACACATTGACGGACAAATGCTTCCAAAAGCGCATGGCAGCACCCATATTCCATCCACGCGTATCATATTCCACCATCAACTTCAATTCTTTGCAAAAAGAAGGCGTATAGCGGACACCTCCGAAAGGTCCTTTATTAAATACACGACAATCACCTTGATGAATATACCATCCGGCCGTTACAGCCAATTGGTCTCCCGAACGAAATCCGATAGTCTTTGTCAACACACCATAATAAGCTCCCCAATACGGAGTCTTCTTCTCCGTCAAAAGATCATCTCCACCAATCACAACAGCTGGGAAATAGCGACTTTCTTTTAGCGGACGAATACGAATCGTATTAGAACGGTCCTGATTATGATAACCCGTTCTGCCTGTACCGGTTGTCATTTTGAGTAATGTCATCCGGTAAGTGAATTCGATAAAAGAGAAAAGAGTCATATCTACAAAATAGTTCATGGTAGGAAAACTGAAAACCGATGGAGTAACTTGCTCGGGTAAGAAATTGACTCCTCCCATAAATGTACCGGTCTCCTGCATTTCAGCGGTAGGTATCATCAACTGCCCCGTTGTTCCCATGGAATATTGCGCGTGAACCAGACCGCTCATCGGAATGAGTATCAGAAATAGAATACTACCTTTTAACGAAATAAATGGCTTATTCCTAAAAGCCGCTTTAGTTTGTTTCATCTTTATTTGTATGTTATACTTTTAAATAGAGATATTCTCAAAACTTTTTTGATTAATCCACTATTTTTACCTTATATAATTCCGTTACTTCTTAGGTAACGGAAAACACACAATCAAGACCAATCGGAATGAGAACAGAGAAAAACATCGACAATTACAGTGGTAGAAGAGTTTTTGCCTTTAGCGAAGGGGAAAATTCTTTTTAAAACAGGACATATAAATCATAGGGCATGAAGATATGATTATTTCATGTTCGGATTTTTTTTTGCCGTATGCATCAGATAAAACGAAAAAAAATGGGAGAATATTTGTTTGCTATTTATATTTTTGTCTATCTTTGCGTCACATTTGATTCCGTTACCTAAGAAGTAACGGATACATTTAAATACTGATTATTAAAGCTTTGTCTATCTATCACCTACTTACATTGTAATTTTTAACGTAAGATAAATTCTTTCTATTCACCTCTGTGCGTTCTCTTAATCCAAAGCCTTTCAGATATATTTGTGTGGTTTTAATAGATTTGTGTCCCAGCGATTCACTAATCATTTCAATCGGAACTCCGCGATACTTGGCAGTAGTGGCCCAAGAATGTCGGAAGGTATATGAAGTGACGGGCGAATTCAGGCGCAACACTCTCGCCAAATCCTTCAAAGAATTATTAAAACGACGAAGAGCAGACTGATATTCTTTATATGCTTTTTCATCTTTCCGCTTCTTATCACCATGCAGAATATCGAATAAATAGTCGGGACAATCAGGAAGAACGGGTTTATTGCTTCGAAGCTGATTCATCATCTCTTTTGCACTTTCCAGAATTTCCAGGCTCATAGGTGTTTTAGTCTTGATACGGTTATATTGAAGCACATTCCGGTCTAAAGCCGATTTCTCCAAATGCGCCAAATCCGCGAATGACATTCCACAGAACTGAAACATCAGAGCTGCAATCGTCTGCGTACGACGCAAACGTTCGGATTTCGGGTCTTCATACAGTAGTTTGTGCAATTCGGTCACAGGCAATGCTTTCTTTTGCCGGATATCCACGCCTGTATAGACATCATGAAACAACCGGGGAACATAAGGGGCACTTCCCGCTTCTACTCCCCGATTATAGATACTACGCAACATACGCATATAAGTAGAAACTGTATTGAGCTTTAACCCGGACTCGTAAAGATGCTGTCCATAGCATCGTAAACACTCCCGGGTGACTTGCCTGAACGATATGTTCCATGTTCCACAAAACTTACTAAAAGAAAAAAGAGCATTCTTATAAACATGAGCGGTAGAATATCGCCCTTCTTTTCGCAAACGCTCAATGTACGCTCCGGCACATTGGCTAAATCCATTTTTATTCATTTTTTGCATCACTAGTTATTTTTGATTATATAATATAAGAGAAAGAACAAAAGTAAGCTACTTTATGATTTCAACTATTATAAAAAAAGAAAAGTAAAAGAAAACGGTTCTTCGTCAAATTTGGTGGTACTTCTTCTATTGTGAATAAAGAATCT
>OWJL01000457.1_pt1 | contig 13301 bp, 20 predicted proteins | sample 1732571 | NCBI WGS metagenome assembly OWJL01 (sample SAMN05065730, study PRJEB22554) | human gut metagenome | biome: ENVO:2100002; feature: ENVO:00000062; material: ENVO:00002003 | host: Homo sapiens | place: USA
ACGAGATTACTACGCGTCTCGTGGGCTCGGAGATGTGTATAAGAGACAGTTACAGTATAAGCTCCTTTGATTTTATTAAAATTTGTAAAGCTCTTTGTTCATCAGTGATTTCACCACCAAATAAAGCAAACTTTAAATCTTCATTAGATACACTATTGTTATCTGATTTTGTCATTGGTACATCATAGCCCATTAACCAAGCTACATCAACATTAAGTGCATTGGCAAGTTTTTCTAATGATTTATCCTTAGCTTTATATGTACCTTTTATATAATGACTGATACTACCTTTATCAATGCCTGTTATTTTAGATAAATCGGTTGCTTTTATATCTCTTAAAGCCATTGCTTTAGCTAATCGACTTGAAAAAGTTTCGCTCATATTCATTCTCCTCGGCATTATTCATCAAATTCCCTTATTAACAATTTGGGTATTCCTAAGATATGTATATTTTCGATATCATCACCTTTGATTTCCTTTGGTTGATATATAGGGTTAATAGGTACTAAATTAACACTATCTTTTTTATATTCAATTTTTTTCAATGTGCCTAATTCATCATTATAAATAGCAACAGCAATTTGTCCATTATAGTCAATGGCATTTTGTTTTAAAATAAGTATTTTGTCACCGTTTCGATATTCAGGATACATTGAGTCTCCTTTTACTTTTAAAACAAAAAAATCATCTTTGTTTCTACCTTTTAAAAACGATTCAGGAATTTCAACTTTATCGCCAGACCAATCTTCAATGGCAATTTTGTCAAAACCTGCTGCAACATCTCCTATAACGGCATATTCAATGTTACTATTTGATATATTAGGGGAGTTTAAAATAACGCCACCATTTAATTCATCAACAGTTACTCCAAAAAGATTAGCGATACATTTTAATGTGTGGATTTGTGGTTCTTGAAAACCTGTTTCCCATTTACTTATCATTGCTCTGTCTGTTCCTAAACCATATTTTGAGCGAAGTAATTGTGCTAATTCTTCTTGAGTATATTTTGCTTCTTTGCGAAGTTCACGAATTTTGTTACCTAACATTTTCTCACCTCTGCTTTAAATATACTATGAATGTTTCGAGTTGTCAACACATTTTTTTGGAAAAATTGCGACTTTTGTGTTGACAACGACACGAATAAGTGATAATATAAATGTGTCGAACGACAAAACAGGAGGTGATAAAATGCAAAAGATAAATCAAAAGAGAAAGAAAGTGCATAGAGAATATGTCTTTTTAAGAGCTTGCCAAAAACATGAGAAATATTCAGATGATTATATGGCTGCCTATTTGGGTTGTTCTTCAAGAACTTACAGGGATAAGCTCTTAGGTTGGAATGATTTCTCTCCACTTGAAGCTCGTGCATTAAGCAGTCTTTTTAAGCGAAGTCAAGAATTTTTGTTTTCTTAAATTTTAATCTAAAATGTGTCGGACGGAACAAAAATGAAGAGGTGATTAGATGCTATGAGGTGCGTTATGGACGAAGAAATTAAATGCTGTAAATATTGCATTCATTTTAACAGAGCGGTAAACCATTGCAATGAAAACAACATTGATATTAAGCATCCGTATTTTAATTGGTGCTTTAATTACGAATCTGTTAAATGAAAAAAGCCGACTGCATAAAAACACAGCCGGCAAGGTGTGATACACCCTTAGCAAATTGATTGTATCACACTTGAAAATAAAAATCAAGGAGTGATTATAAATGAAAGTTACTACAAATGTAGTTGACGAACTTGCAACAGCTAAGGAACTGTTGGATGTTTTGCAACGAATTGAAAGAGTGGCAGAAAAAGTACAAATACAGTTTGGCTTTTTAACTATTAAAGATGTTGTAAAGCTTACAGGAATAAGTGAGCCACAGGTACAAAGGATTTTTCGCCGTAAAGATTTTCCTGTTTGTGATTATGGCAAACAGAAACTTGTTGAGATTGATGCTTTTAAAGAGTATTTTCAGCATCCTGTTTTAACAACCGATGATGAAGATAACGGTTAAGAAAGGGGACAGACAAATGGAAAGATGTAATTATTGTCCACTGCGTAACCACTGTTTAACACAGAAAAAGGAAACCGATACCTGTGACGACATGATAAGGCGATACAATGCAAGCTTGTTATTACCACCACAATATGTTGAGAGGAGCGCATTTTGATGAATAAAAATAAAAGAATATTTTTCGGTATTGTCGGCGGTGCTTTATATATGCTTGGTTTTATTGTTGACGATACTGATATTTTAGTTCAGTTAATTACAACTGTTTTAATGCTTTGCGGCTTTATTATGATTATCATTGCATTTCTTCTGCTCGCAATCGACCTTGAAGAAAAAGAAGCTAAACAAGAGTACACAGAGCCGTTTATTGATGAATACAGCGAATTTGATAACTGTATATTTGATGATAGACAAAGCGGTTGGTATGCGTGTTTAAGCATTGCAGAGGGTACATATGAAAAAAACAATAAATCGTGAGGAATGGCTCAAAGAACGCAAAAAAGGAATAGGTGCAAGCGAGGCAAGCTGTATTATCGGTGTAAATCCTTGGAAAACGAATGTTGAACTTTGGCAAGAAAAAACAGGACAGCGAGAGCCTGAGGATATAGGCAAAAAAGCCGAAGTTATGTATGGCAAAAAAGCCGAAGAACTTGTAAGAGGGCTGTTTGAGCTTGATTATCCGGGTTATAAGGTTGAATATGACGAATTTGGAATGATTGCTAACAGACCGAATGAGCCATGGCTTTTTGCAACCTTAGACGGTCACATTATCGGAGGTAATAAGAACGGCGTACTTGAAATTAAAACAACTACCATTCAGCAATCAAGCCAATGGGAGCATTGGAACGGACAAGTACCTGATTATTACTACACGCAAATTTTACATCAATTTCTTGCAACAGGATACGATTTCGCAATATTACGAGCTGATATTCGTTATTACAAAGGTACAGAGCTACGCCATACTGTGAGAGATTACTATTTTGAGCGTGACAATGAGCAGATTAAGGCAGATATAGAATATCTGTTACATAAAGAAAAAGAGTTTTGGAATTGCGTTCAAACTCGAAAATCACCAAATTTAATATTACCTGAAATATGAAAGGAAATCATTATGGAATTTAATTTATCTACTGACATTAAGCAATCAATACCAAATGCGATTGTTTTCAATTTTGAGGAGTTAAAGGCTGAACTTTCCGAAAAAATCAAGCCTTATGAAACTCTTGCGGTAACCGAGGATGATTTAAAGTCTGCAAAGAGTGACAAGGCAACGCTTAATAAGCTCAAAAAGGCTTTAAATGACAAAAAGGTTGAGGTGAAAAAAGAGTACATCTCACCGCTTGAAAACTTTGAAACACAAGTCAAAGAACTTGTTGAAATTATCGACAAAGGCGTAAATAACATTGATACGCAGGTCAAGGACTTTGAAAAGAAAGAGGTTGATGAAAAGCTAAAAGAAATTGCAAGCTTTTATGTTGAAGAATTTCCTGACTATTACGAGGTACTCAAACTTGAAAAAGTTATACCAAATAAATGGCAAAACAAGACCTGTAAGATTGAAACAATCAAACAGGAAATAAGAGATAAGGTGTTTAAGTTTGAGAATGACATCAAGGTAATTAAGGCAATGAAACTTGAATGCGAGGAGCAAATGCTTGATGCCTATATTGAAACGCTTGATATGTCGGCAGCTCTTCAAAAGAAGCACGAATTTGAAGAAAGGCAAAATGCCCTCAAAAAAATGAATAAAAGTGAGCCGGCAAAGGAAGAAATAGCTTCGACGGCTGAAACGGTGCAGGAACAGTCACCACAGCCGCCAAAACAAGCAGTTAATCAGCAGGCAACTAAAACTATTGATGTTCGTTTTTATGACACAACCGAGGAATTTCGCAAGGCTATGAAAACACTCACAACACAATATAACATCAGATACGGCAATGTACCGAAAGGAGAATAATAATGGCAAACTCACTTGTTAAGACTAAGAAAAAGTTTAGCGTAGCTATTCAAGAAGATAAATATAAGGCACTTATCAACAATACTCTCGGCAACCCTAAAAAGGCAGAAAGGTTTATTGCGGCAATCTCTTCAGCTGTTGCAATTAACCCTGCATTACAGGAATGTGATGCTAATTCAATTATCACAGCTGCTTTGCTTGGCGAAACACTTAACCTTTCACCAAGTCCTCAGCTCGGTCAATATTATCTTGTTCCTTACGATACTAAGAACGGTAAAATTGCGCAGTTCCAACTCGGATATAAAGGTTATATTCAGCTTGCCATTCGTTCGGGCTATTATGAAAGGCTTAATGTAGTTGAAATCAAAGAGGGTGAACTCATGTCCTACAACCCACTTGATGAAGAAATTAAGGTGTCACTTATAACTGACGAGGAAGAGAGGGAAAATACCCCTACAATCGGCTATTACGCAATGTTTCGCTATCATAACGGCTTTATCAAGTCAATGTATTGGAGCAGAAACAAAATGGAGGCTTTTGCTCTTAAATATTCTAAGGGTTATCGCAAAAAGTCAGGCTATACCTTTTGGGAAAAAGACTTTGATGCCATGGCGAGAAAGACTATGCTTCGTCAGCTTATAAGTAAGTGGGGCATTATGAGCATTGAAATGCAAAAGGCACTTGACAGCGATATGGCTGTTGTTAATGAGGACGGTACAGTTGATTATATCGACAGCGACTACGAAGAAGATAATTCTTCACCAAGCAATGTCGATATTGAGAACGACCCTCTCGCATAGGTGACATTATGGATGAGGCAGTCGGATATGTCACCGATATTGTTGAAAATGAAAGCTTTAGCTTGATTGTTCCGTTTGAAAAGACCTACTTACTCGACAAAAGACAAATAACCGAATGTTCTGTCCGCATTGATGACGGACGGAGCATATCGGCATTACAGCGTAAACATATTTATGCAACCTTTAACGATATAGCAAAGTATACAGGATATACACCTGATGAAACAAAGCAGGTTATGAAATATTCATATATTGCTTTAACCGGGCAAAAAGAATTTTCACTCTCTGATTGCTCAATGACGGTTGCGAGAGATTTTCTTGAATATCTTATCGAATTTTGCATTGAAGAGGGAATACCGACTAAAGACAACTTAATTGAGCGAAGTCCTGATATATCAAGGTATATTTACTGCTGCCTTGCAAATAAGACTTGCTGTATTACAGGCGAAAAAGCAAAGGTGCAACTTCACCATGTGGATGCAGTAGGTATGGGCAGAAACAGAAAAGATATTATTCATCTCGGTATGCGTGTAATGCCGTTAAGGTGGGATTTACACGCCGAAGCACATAGAATAGGGCAAAAGTCTTTTGATGAAAAATATAAGGTTTTCGGCATCAAGCTTGATGAATATTTATGTAAGATTTGGAAGGTGAAATACAAATGATTAACTCCGTTGTCCTCATGGGCAGATTAACATACGAACCTGAATTGAAATCAAGTCAAAGCGGCATTCCTGTTATTCGTTTTCAAATGGCTGTTGACAGAAATTATCAGCCACAAGGACAAGACAGACAGGCAGATTTTATTGACGTAGTTGCTTGGCGACAGACGGCTGAATTTGTTAGCAGATATTTTCATAAAGGCTCAATGATTGCTGTCGAGGGTTCAATCCAGACAAATAATTTCACAGACCGTGACGGTAATAAGAGAAAATCCGTAGAGGTTGTTGCTAATCAGGTTTCTTTTTGTGGCTCAAAGGCAGAAACTCAGGGTGCAAATCCTGCTTTTTCACAGCCGCCACCGAGCTACTCAACAGCTGATAATTCGGACTTTGAAGAAATTGTCGATGATGACGACGATTTACCGTTTTGAGAGGTGAAACTATGAGCAGAATAGCAAAGCAAAAAAACAGAATTATTGGTTATATTGAAGAATACGGAAGCATAACGGTCAAAGAGGCTCAGGAACACCTCGGAATAGGCGACCCGCGCAAGCGTATAAGCGAATTGAGAGAAAAAGGCTATCCTATATCGGATGAATGGGAAAACGGCATAAATCGCTTTGGAGAGCATTGTAGGTATAAGCGTTATTACATGAAAGAAAGTTGATGTTATGGAGGGTTGGATTAAATTATATCGTAAGTTGGCTGATTGGGAATGGTATGACAATCCTGTTGTTTTTAAGGTTTTTATCGACCTGTTACTAAATGCAAATCATCAAGATAATTGTTGGCACGGACAAGTTATAAAAAGAGGTTCTCTTGTTACTTCTGTTGCATCAATAGCAAGTAGAAACGGCCTGTCTACACAGCAAGTTAGAACGGCTTTAAAACATTTAGAAAAAACAGGCGAAATCAACAAACAATCAACAAACAAAAATACATTGATAATAGTGCTTAATTACACGGTTTATCAAGACTTTACAAGCGTTAGTGATACTCAATCTAACAATCAACTAACAAACAGTCAACAAACAAATAACAAACAAATAACAACAAACAAGAATGTAATAATGAAAGAATGTAATAATGATATATTTACTAACTTACTTACTTGCGAAAAATCGAGCTTTGATTGGTCGCAATATGACGAAGAAGAAATGACCGAATATTATCCCGGTACAGTATTAACCATTGCTGAATACGATAAGCTTTATTCGCTTATCAGTTCTTATGCACTTAATGAGTATTGCAAAAAGATAGAACGATACTCCGAATGTAAAGAGCCGTTTAAAACGATTTTGCAATGGGCGATTAAGGACGGCAATGTTAAAGACCCGGAAATTTTCAAATGAAAGGAACAGTAAATGAACAATATTCAATTTTTTATTGACGGTGAGCCTAAAGGAAAGGCTCGACCGAGAGTTACAAAAACTCATACATATACACCGCAGTCAACCGTTGAATACGAAAAGCTTGTTGCTTTAAGTTATCGTAATGAGGCAAAGGGTAAAACATTCGGTGATAAACCGATTTATCTTACTATAAATGCCTTTTTCAGTATTCCAAAAAGGACAAGCAGAAAAAATCGTGAACTGATGGTAAAAAATAAAATCTATCCGACAAAAAAGCCTGATGTTGATAACATTATAAAAATTATCGCTGATGCTTTAAATGGCGTTGCGTATAACGATGATAAGCAAATTGTTATGTGCAGTTGTGGAAAATATTACACAGATGCTGAGCCGTTTGTATGTGTTTACATTCAGGAAATTTAATGAAAGGTAAAAGCGATGTGGTGTCGGCTCTTTTATGAATGTGGTTTTTATATGTAGTAGAGGAATACCTCGAGCAAATATTTTCCGTTAATACTGATATCCAAATTAATTTTTTATATAAAAAAGTCAATGTGTGTAGTAGGCGTCGACTTTCCACCTCTACATATCAGACCGACACACATCGGGCAATTATTATGAATTATCAAGAATTTATTGTATCTAAGCAGTTAAAGGCTGTAAATGCAGGATTTGATATAAATATTGATGAACTTAACAGCAATATGTTTGAGTGGCAAAAAATGCTTGTTAAGTGGGGACTAAAAAAAGGTAAATGTGCTTTCTTTGAGGATTGCGGACTTGGTAAGACTATTCAACAGCTTGTATGGGCTGACGAAACAAGAAAATACAGTAATAAACCCTCACTTATTCTTGCACCGCTTGCGGTTGCTGAACAAACAAAACTGCAAGGTGAGAAATTCGGCGTTGAAGTAAATATATGCGAATTTCAAGCCGATATAAAAAATACCGCAGTCAATATTACGAATTATGAAAAATTACATAATTTTGATTGCAAATCATTCGGCAGCGTTGCGCTTGACGAAAGCTCAATATTAAAGAATAGCATCGGAAAAGTGAGAACACAGTTAATTGACGAGTTTAAATATACACCGTTTCGCTCCTGTTGGTCTGCAACGCCTGCACCTAATGACTATATGGAACTTGGCAATCACAGCGAGTTTTTAGGCATTATGGGATATTTTGAAATGCTTGCAACATTCTTTGTTCACGATGGCGGCGATACTTCAAAATGGCGACTTAAAGGTCATGCTGTCGAGAAGTTTTGGGATTGGATAGCATCGTGGGCGGCAGTAGTGCCAAATCCTAATGTATTAGGTTTTTATGACGAAAGGTATTCTTTGCCGCAGCTTATTGTGCATCAAGTAACCGTTGATGCCGAAATTGAGGATGACGGCGGACAAATGCTCTTATTTCCGTCAACCACGCAGACATTACAGCAGAGAAGTCAAGCAAGAAAAGACAGCCTAAATGAAAGAGTTAAGGCGGCTTGCGAGCTTGCTAATTCAACCGATGAACAGGTACTTGTATGGTGTGATTATAACGCCGAAAGCGAGTTATTAAAGAAAAATATCAACGGAGCTGTTGAGGTTAAAGGCTCTGACAGCGATAAGCATAAGGTTGATGCAATGCTCGGTTTTGCAAACGGTGATATTCGTGTTCTTGTTTCTAAGCCGTCTATATGCGGTTACGGTATGAATTGGCAAAACTGTAATAAAGAAATATTCGTAGGCTTATCAGATAGCTTTGAAAAGTATTATCAGGCAATTCGTAGGTGTTGGCGCTTCGGTCAAACAAAGCCTGTTGATGCTTATTTGATAGCAAGTAAAGCTGAGGGTGCGGTTAAAGATAATATTGAGCGTAAACAAATGCAAGCGACTAAGTTTATGAATGAACTGTCGGAGAGGACAAAAGATATTTTAATAGCAGAAATTAACAATGCAACAAAAATGACAGAAAGCTATATAGCAACAGAAAGGATGAGTGTTCCGCAATGGATGATAAGTGCATAAAACAATATGTTGATGACAGAATGGCGCTTTATAACGGTGACAGCGCCGTAGTTTTAAAAGGTGTTCCGAGCAATTCCGTACATTTTATGATATATTCACCGCCGTTTGCAAGCCTTTACACTTACAGCAACAGCGAAAGAGATTTAGGCAACTGCAAAGACTTGGAAGAGTTTTACACTCAGTTTAAGTTTATTGTTGATGAGTTATACAGAATACTTATGCCGGGAAGAATTATGGCAGTACATTGTATGCAACTTCCGACAACAAAAGGCAGAGACGGTTTTATCGGACTTCAAGATTTTAGGGGTGATTTAATTAGACTGTTTCAAAAAGCAGGTTTTTATTATCATTCCGAGGTTAATATTTGGAAAGACCCTGTTGTGCAAATGCAGAGAACAAAGGCACTTGGGTTGTTACATAAGCAAATCAAAAAGGACAGTGCGATGAGCAGGCAAGGTTTATCTGAATACTTGGTGGTGATGCGTAAGCCCGGTGATAACCCTGAGCCTATTTCACATACAAATGATACATTCCCTGTGAGTGAATGGCAGAAATACGCAAGTCCTGTTTGGATGGATATAAACCCATCAGACACACTTCAATCAAAATCATGCCGTGATGATAAAGACGAAAAACATATATGCCCCCTGCAATTATCAGTAATTCGCAGAGCTATTGACCTTTGGAGTAATCCTAATGAAACAGTTTTAACACCGTTTCTTGGCATAGGCTCGGAGGCTTATGTGGCTCTTGAAAAAGGCAGAAGAGCAATAGGTGTTGAACTGAAAACTACTTGGTTTGAACAAGCTGTAAGAAATTGCAAAGGTGCTGTTACCGAATCAACGCAGATTTCTTTTGAGGGTTAAGAATATGAGAATTGTAGTTATTATTCTTGCTGTATTTATAATCGTATTAGGGTGTATGTGTTGGAAATTACTCCAAGATAACGCATCGCTTACAATTATGAACTTGATACACCAAGAAACGGAAAAGGAACTAAAAGAAAGGTTGAAAGATAATGAGACAACTAAACTTTCTTGATGAATTGATTATTGATAATTTTGCAGGCGGCGGTGGTGCTTCCTGCGGAATTGAACTCGCAACAGGGCGACCTGTTGACATAGCAATTAACCACGACCCGGATGCTATTGCAATGCACAAAGCAAATCACCCATACACTCGTCATTATCAGGAAAGTGTATGGGATATAGACCCAAAGGAAATCTGTCAAGGTCATAAGGTCGGACTTGCTTGGTTTTCGCCGGACTGCAAGCATTTCAGCAAGGCGAAAGGCGGCAAGCCTGTCGATAAGAATATAAGAGGACTTGAATGGATAGTCCTAAAATGGGCAGGAACGGTAAGACCGAGGGTGATTATTCTTGAAAATGTTGAGGAGTTTCAAACTTGGGGTCCTGTTCGCAAGGGCAAGCCTGTTAAGTCTAAGCAGGGACAAACCTTTGAGCGTTGGAAAAGTCAGCTTGCGGCGCTCGGATATGAAATTGAGCATAGGGAGTTGAGAGCCTGCGACTACGGTGCGCCGACTATAAGAAAGCGTTTCTTCCTTGTTGCAAGATGTGACGGTGAGCCTATAGTTTTTCCTCAGCCTACACACGGCGACCCAGACAGCAAAGAAGTTAAGAGTGGAAAGCTAAAGCCGTGGAAAACCGCTGCCGATTGTATTGATTTTTCTCTGCCTGCTCAAAGCATTTTTGAGCGCAAAAAGCCGCTTGTAACGAATACTTTAAGGCGAATTGCAAGAGGTCTTGACAAATTTGTTATTAAGGAAGAAAAGCCATTTATCATTCCTATCGGCTACGGCGAGCGAAAAGGTCAAAAGCCACGCTTGCAGGATATAGACAAGCCGCTTACAACGATAGTAAGCAGCTGAAAGCAATATCTTGTATCACCTGCACTTATTCAATATCACAGTGAAACGGCTAAATCAGAAGTAAGAGGGCAACAACTCAATCAACCTATTTACACAATCGACGGCTCACCGAGATATGCTCTTTTTACACCGTATCTTTCTAAATACTTTGGCGGTGTTGTCGGCAGTAAAATTAATAAACCATTACCAACCGTTACGGCAATAGACCATAATTCGCTGACTATGCCGTATTTAACTCAGTATTACGGCGGTGCAGACCACGCTAACAGCGTTTTAAATCCTTTGCAAACAGTAACTGTTAAGCCTCGGCATTTCTTATGCGAAAGCTATTTGACGATACTTCGCAAAAATATGGATTGCAAGGCAATTAATGAGCCGATACCTACCATAACAGCTCACGCAAATCACTTTGCAAAGACGGATATTTATTTGAAAGAGTACGACAGTAAAAACCTCGGACATTGGAACGAGATAAGAGAGTTACTTAATACCTACACGGATTGGAATATATCAGCTAATCGGGTACTTATTTTCTGTATTAACGGAGTTGAATATTTCATATCTGATATCGGACTGAGAATGCTGCAACCGAAAGAATTATACAAGGCGCAGGGTTTCCCGGATGATTACATCATTGATAAGGACTGCAACGGCAAGGAGTATAACAAAACCAAGCAAGTAGCAAGGTGCGGTAACGCAGTACCGCCGCCGTTTTCAAAAGCGCTTGTTATGGCAAATTGTAAATGGCTGTGTGATAAATCGTGCAACAATATGAAAGAATTTAACGCAGTAGCAGCAGGGTGAGGTGATGATATGAGCGAATTGCAAACAAAAATAAACACGGCAATAGAACGCTTAAAAGCGTTTGAGCCTGCTGACGAACCGTATTATTTGTGTTACAGCGGCGGTAAAGACAGCGACTGCATTCGTATTCTCGCTGACCTTGCAGGAGTAAAACACGATATAGTACATAACCTTACAACCGTTGACGCACCTGAAACAGTCCGATATATCAAGTCAATACCGAATGTTCAAATCAAAATGCCTAAGTATTCAATGTGGCAGTTGATTGAGAAAAATAAAATGCCGCCTACAAGATTAGCTCGTTATTGTTGTAGTGAGTTAAAGGAAAAAGGTGGCAAAGGTCGAGTTAAGGTAACAGGTGTTCGTTGGGCTGAAAGCATAAACAGAAAACAGAACAGCGGTCTTGTGAGAATAATCGGCAAGCCTAAAAAGACAGCAACACTTGCTGAAGAATTACAAGCCGATTATGAACAGACCCCGAAAGGCGGAATAATTCTTAACACTGATAATGACGAAAACCGCCGAATGGTTGAGCAGTGTTACAGGACGACTTCAACGCTTGTCAATCCTATCATTGATTGGACCGATGAGGATGTGTGGGAATTTCTGCATCACTATGGATGTATGTCAAATCCATTATATCAATGTGGCGATAAGCGTATTGGATGTATCGGTTGTCCTATGCAAGGCGATAAAGGCATGAAAGCAGATTTTATCCGTTATCCAAAGTACAGAGATAACTATTTGCGAGCATTCAGGCGAATGCTTAAAGCAAGAGAGGCAGCAGGGCTTGATACTGCGGTAGGTTGGAATACCCCTGAAGCCGTAATGATGTGGTGGGTCGGTGATAATCCATTGCAAATGAGCTTTGAAACACCTGAATATCTGAAATGAGGTGAAAGAATGAAAGTAAATATATTAGGAACTGATTACGAAATTATAATCGGAAATGAAGAAGATTATCCGAGATTAAGGCAAGTAGACGGTTACACAGATACATCAATCAAGAAGCTTGTAATATTAGATGTAGGCACAATTAAAGATTGCGATGGAAATATAAAGGACCTTACATCTTATCAGCATAAAGTCACAAGGCACGAAATAATACACGCATTTTTTTACGAAAGTGGTTTGTGGGTTAATTCAAATGATGTTGAGCAATGGGCAATGAATGAAGAAATGGTTGATTGGCTTGCTATACAAATACCGAAAATATACAAAGCGTTTAAAGAGGTAGGGTGTTTATTATGACTGATTGTTATTGTACATATCGTAGATTAGGATTCGCAAATTGGCTTAAAAGTGAGGTAGAAGAATGACACCACAGGAAGCGATTAATTGTATTGATGAAGTTTTATCTTCTGATTGTAATTACGATGAAACATTAGATTACCAATTAATAAGTTATGATTTTGATTGGTTAGAAAAAGCAAAAAATTCTCTTGAAAAGCAGATACCTAAAAAAGCTAAAATCGTTAATAGGATTAGGGGCGGTTTTAGAAACTACACTTGCAAGCGTTGCGGCGAAATGTCACAAATAGACCAACGAGTTGAAATTAAAGAAATTTATTGTAAATCTTGTGGCAAAGTTGTGGACGGAACTTTCACAAATTATTGTGGTAACTGCGGACAGGCAATAGATTGGAGTGAGGTAAAGAAATGCGACTGCAAAATGGCGAGGGGGGTAAAATAATGCACAAATTCAAAAAACTTGTAAGTAAAAAAGTGGACGGTAAAAACTATTATTCAATTCTATATTTTGATGAAACTGACGGTGAAATTCATCAAGGTTTTTCATCAGGCAGTCTTGATGTTATTAGTGA
>OWJL01000468.1_pt1 | contig 12994 bp, 10 predicted proteins | sample 1732571 | NCBI WGS metagenome assembly OWJL01 (sample SAMN05065730, study PRJEB22554) | human gut metagenome | biome: ENVO:2100002; feature: ENVO:00000062; material: ENVO:00002003 | host: Homo sapiens | place: USA
ATTACTACGCGTCTCGTGGGCTCGGAGATGTGTATAAGAGACAGGTATATAATACGTGTTTTTGCTGATATAATCAATAATCCCCCAAATACCAAAATCAGCCACAAAAGCATTTTACTGCTTTTACGACTGATTTACATTGAAACCTGACAAAAACCTCCTTTTTGCTTTAATGATAAACTTAAAGCGCAAAGGAGGTCAATGTTCATTTATGAATACCTACAATTAATTATGAAAGAACGATAATGCTTCCTTCAATCCATCAGACTCATTATTCATGTGTTCTGCCATTTCTGAAACTCCGTGCATCATCGCATTGAGCTCCTCGATATTGGCATTCATCTCTTCGGTTGCTGCGGCATTTGCTGCGCTGACGTCTGTCAGGCTGTTGCTGCTCTTCGTGATGTCATCGTTCAGCTCAATCATCGCAGTGACAAGCTCTTCGATTTCATCAGCTTTTTCTGCTGTCTTTTGAATCTGCTCATCAAGTGAGCCAAATTCATCGAGTACTGCCTTAATCTCTTCCTTCTGCTTGGCATTATCCTCGACGATGGTGCCGGATGCCTGAACACAATACCTGCACTCTTCAACCAGTGATGATATTATCTGCTTGATATTCTCAAGCTCCGTATTGGTATTGTCTGAAAGCACTCGAATCTCCTGTGCCACCACTGCGAAGCCTTTTCCTGCATCGCCGGCTCTGGCTGCTTCTATAGATGCATTGAGTGACAAAAGATTGGTTTCACTGGATATTTCCTCAATGACAGAGACAATATTGCTCACCTTGTCAACCGTAGTATTTACAGTTTCTATGCGTTTTGAAATTGCTGAGATACCCTCATCCATCTTGTGGCTGCTATCCTGCATGGATTTAATCTTGTCATTCATGATTTTACTGCTATCCTGCACTGCTACCGTCTGGTTTTTGATTTCATCAACAGAGGCATTAATGTCCTTTGTTTCATTGCTCATCTCCAGAAGATTTTCATTAATCTTGGAAATAGATGCTGCCATGCCTGTAGAGCCCTCTGCAACATCCTCGACTGCCTTGGATATCTCGTTATTTGCAGCAAGTGTCTGACTGCTTGTGTCATTGAGCTCATAGCTGTTTGATGACATCGTATCACTGGAATTTCTTATCTTTCCGACTATACTTCCAAGCGATTGTGTGAGCTCCTTCATCTTTTCTATAATCAGGCCTATCTCATCATTTGACTCCTTGACCACACTGAAATCTGCCTCAATATTACCATTGGCAACATCCTCAATTATTGTACTGACCTTTACAAGCGGTCTCATAAGCCTGCGTCCCATTATGAATGAGATAATAATTGCAATAAGCACAACAATAGCAATGATTCCAACGGCAACTCCTGTTACAGTAGTGATTCCTGCAAGTGCCTCAGATTCATCTGCTGTAAGCACAAGTATATTTTCATTGTTCAAAATCGTATATGCCGAATACTTTGTTGTTCCATTGAAATCATATTCTACAACAGTCGTGCCCGGTTTTTTGCCATCCTGAAGCTGTTGTACAACGCCTTTAATTACAGCATTCTCAACAGGCTGTCCAACCTTTTCCTTTGTAGGATGATAAAGCATTGTGCCATCATTTTGAACCACATACATGTATGCACTGTCCATGCCTTCAAGCTTTACATCTGAAAGATTATTGGCATAACCATCATAATCCAGATCATCAACACCTGAATTACTAATCTCATTTTCCATGATTTTTGACGTTGTATTAACAACATCTACCATGGTATGCTTGACACTGTCTGTAATTTGTTTTTTGGAGCTTTCAAGAATAAATACCATACAAATTACATTTGAAACTATAACAGCTAAAATCACCATTACTATGATTTTGGCTGCAAATGTACCTCTTTTTTTAGTTTTACTCTGTTCCATATGACCATCTCTCCTATCCTACTGCTACTGCTACTCCTTTAGCTTAAAATTATAAGACAATATTACCATTTTTGGTGAAATTATACAATAGTTTATCAGTAAATAAAAAATTTATCTACATTTTGCCTTTGATTAATTTGTCGCGCAAATAGGGTTAATGTTCAATCATAAACAGTTATACTACCTATTCCACATTCTTTAATGCCATGTCCATCGGAATCCTCTTTATTCTCCTGAAATCAAATACTGTCACTATCAGGTAACCGATGAGCACAAACGCAAACATCTTTACATAGCCGACAGGTGTCATATGGAATGAAAACCAGCCGCTGAAGGTCTGAAGCATTATGCGCCATACAATGTCCATTACTTTTGCACCAAGCACTACGCTGATGATATCCGAGATGACCACCACAATTGATGTTGAGGCCAGATAAAGACCTGCAATTTCTCTGTTGTCGTAGCCTAAAATCTTGGTCATAGATATGGCTGTCTCATTTTTCTCGATGATAAGCTTCGTGAGCAGATATATCATAACGGCTGAGAGCAGTATGCAAAGCACCTGGAAGTACTGCATGTATGAGCCCATGGAGTGGTCGAGCTGGTCTGCCATTTTGGTGATGTCGCGTATCGTGATTGTTGTCGCGATATTACTCTCATCGATATCCTTTATTTTTGTGTCTGACAAAAATCCGCTGAATCTGCCATCTGCAAAATCAAAAGTATCCGCGAAATGCTCTATCGGCATAAACACCGCGATGCTCTGAGATTTATCGTAGGTTCCCTTCACCTTGAATTTGTATGTTTTTTTCTCGTACTGTGCATCAAGCTTTATTGTATCACCCGGTTTTATACCATATTTATCTGCAAATGAGTCTGATATGTATACCTCGTTATCCTTAAGCGAATCCATGTCCTTAAGTTTTACGTATGCACTGTCTGTTTCCACTCCGTAGACAGACACCTCCTCGTCAAAGTCATCTGACCTCCTTAAGAGCGATGTCATGTCAAATTTCTCTGCATCACTGTTGTCGGTTTCAAGCACGTTTCCGTCTGCATCGACATAGGATTTGAGTACGTACTGGTATTTTGCAAACATCATGCTGTCTGTATTTTTCTTGTAATAATCAAGTGTATCCGGCATACCGACTGCCATTGCGAGCATTACCATGATGAAAAATATTCCCACAAAAAGTATCAGATAGTTTGCCACATTCTGGAACATGATTCTCATTCTGAAACGGCTCATGAAGCTCCAGCGCGGAAGCCGCATTGCTTTTTTGCGCTTTGTTTTCTTAAGGTCATGACGCAGAAACTGAAGCGGTGTGTGCTGCATCATGCGAATTATTACGATAAGATTTACAACCAGCATGATAATCACCGGAGCAAGCGTTGTTTTTATGAATGCGCCCGGATTCCAGATTGTGTGATATGTCGGCAGGCTGTAGCTGTTGTAATACATGCCCACAACCACATCCTTGAATACCGTATAGCCCAGTATATTTCCTACTACTGCTGCCAGAAATGTCACAATAACAGGCATTGAAAGGTAATGCCTAATAAGCTCGCCCTTTGTGTAGCCCGACGCGCGAAGCGTGCCTATCGCTGATGATTCATTTGCTATCGTATTGCTTATGGTCACTGCAAAAATGAATGCGATTATCACAATAAGAATGTCTAAAAGCACTCCTCCCATGGCCTTGTCTGAGCCCATATCGTCCGTGGCAAAATTGATTGCCGGATTTGAGTAGCGCGGTGTGTAGTCCTCCACTTCATTGCCAGCTGCCATAACCTGTGACACCATCGCCTCCAAAAAGTCATCTGATTTTTCCTTCTGCTCTATGTCGTCAGCCGGCTCATCCTCGTATTTCCATGCATATGTATAGTGAATGCTCTTGTTAAGGCGCTCAAAGCCCTCCTTTGTCACCATTGCCACATCAAACTTTATCGCATCAAACATCATATCGGTCTTCTTTTCATGCAGTGTGGAGTAATTGACATATGCGATAAGGCCCGATACCTTGAATTCTTTTCCGCTGACCTTTATCGTGTCGCCAACCTTCATGCCCACGTTGTCTGCATGCATTCTGTCCACAGCGATTTCGTTCTCATTTTGTGGAAAAGAACCCTCGATGAGACATGCGAGGTTGATATCCCCGGTCTTTGTATATACACGAATGGTTCCGTCCTTTTTGCCGTCTGCATCGTAGTCCTCAGTCTCATTGCGGTAGAAATTCTCGTAGAGCGTGACAGGAGTTTTGCTGCTATCGCTGTCTTTTTCGTCCGGAGCTGTTTTTACCTCGCCTGACTCGATAGCCGTAACAAGCTCGCTGTCAGCCTTATCCTTAAGCTCAAAATGTCCATCCTCCTGCTTGTATTTACTTACCCCCTCATCCGCAGATGTGAGCATACTGTCGTTTGCCACATACATTCCGGATACAAAGCCGATTGTCAGCACGAGGAAAAGAAATACAACGAGATATTTCTTCCAGTCACCGATAATTTCCTTTGGTATACGCTTTATCAGAGGATTTTTTATCTTTTTCCTGCTCATAGGTCAAATCCTCCTTACCACTCAAGCTCTTCGGCCGAAACCTTATTTGTATTGATATCGTTGTGGCGCACGGCTCCGTCTCGTAGCTTTATCACATGGTCTGCCATGTTTTTAATGGCCTCATTGTGTGTGACCATGATTATGGTGTTTCCGTACATTTTGTTGACATCCTCTATGAGCTTCAAAATCTCCTTTGAGGTGTTGTAATCAAGCGCTCCTGTAGGCTCATCGCAGAGCAGTATATCAGGATTTTTCACGATTGCACGCCCTATTGACACACGCTGCTGCTGTCCGCCGGATAGCTGGTTCGGAAGCTTATAGCGGTGCTCGTAAAGCCCCAGCGTGTGAAGCAGCTCATCGATATCCAGCGCGTTGTCTGACAGGTATGCGCCCACCTCGATATTTTCCTTTACATTCAGGTTTGCAATCAGATTGTACATCTGAAACACATATCCCAGGTGCTTTCTGCGGTACTGTGTGAGTTTTTTCTCGCTCATATCCTTCAGCTTGTCACCATTTATGCTGATATATCCGGAATCGGCGCTATCGATGCCTCCGATGATATTGAGCAGTGTGGACTTTCCTGAGCCCGACGGTCCGAGCAGCACGCAAAACTCCCCCTTTGCCACTGAAAAATTCATGCCTCGAAGCACCTCCTGGCGCGTCTCGCCGCTTCCGAAGCCCTTTTTCAAATCCACTATTTCTAAGAACTTTCTCTCTTCTTCTGACATATGATATCCTCTCTTTCAACATTTCAAATTACATTTACCTTATATAAGGTTATACGTTTAAAAACAATTACTGGTCAGATTGTACTTACTGTAGTTACCTGTTATTTATGTATGTTAGTGCCGTCTAACTTTATGTAATAAGAGTAACGCTATTCTGCCTTTCTTGTCAATAAAAATTTTATAATCAGTTTGGTAAAATCTCTTTTTATTTTCTGACCGGATTAACAGCTTCAAGGCGTATGCATAATATAAATTAAATCTGTTTTTACGGAGATATGAATTTTTATGTGTGGTATTGCCGGATTCTGTAACTTTAAAGAAGACTTTGAAGAGAACACCGATTACTGGAACTTTCGTCTTGAGAAGATGCGTGCTGTGCTGGCTCACCGTGGCAACGATGCCAGAGGACGCTACCTTAAAAAGCATATTGGTCTGTCGCACAGCCGTCTGGCCATCCGTGATATCCTGTGCGGCGACCAGCCCATGACGCGCACCCACAACGGCTATGAGTACACTATCTGCTATAACGGTGAGATTTACAACACGGATGAGCTGATTCCCGAGCTTTCCGAAAATGGCTTTGTATGCTCCACAACCTCAGACACCGAGGTTATTCTGTACGCCTACATCCATTGGGGCGCTGATTTTGTCAGCCGTTTAAACGGCATTTTTGCATTTGCCATATGGGATGCGGCTAAAAGAAGGCTGCTATTATACCGCGACCGCGTAGGTGTCAAACCGCTTTTTTATGCCATCCGAGGGGATTCTCTGGTGTTTGGCTCCGAGCCAAAGGCCTGCTTTGCGCACCCTGCAGTAAAGCCTGAGCTTGACAAACAGGGCTTGCAGGAGCTTCTTGCTATCGGGCCTGCACACACGAGCGGACTTTCCCTGTTTAAGGATTTGTTTGAGGTTTTGCCGGGACACTTCATGATTTACTCACAGGATGGGCTGCATGATGAAACCTACTGGGAGCTTACAAGCCGGGAACACACCGAGAGCTATCAGGATACCGTTGCTCACACACGTTTTCTGGTGGAGGATGCTATAAAAAGGCAGATGGTTTCCGATGTGCCGGTATGTACTTTTCTGTCAGGCGGCATCGATTCGAGCATCGTGACCGCCATCGCCGCAAACTATATGAACACACGTGGTAAAACGCTCAACACTTTTTCCTTCGACTTCAAGGACAATGACAGGTATTTTAAGGCAAACGCCTTCCAGCCGGAGAGGGATCTGCCCTATGTCAATCGTATGCTTGAGGAGTATGAGACAGCCCACTCCTATCTCGAGTGTGATGAGAACTCTCTTTTCAAGGCGCTCTTTGCCGCAGTCGATGCAAAGGATATGCCCGGCATGACCGATGTGGACTCGTCACTTTTATATTTCTGCAGCCTCGTCAGCCGAAAAAACAAGGTAGCTCTTACCGGTGAGTGTGCTGATGAAATCTTTGGCGGATATCCGTGGTTTTACCGCAAAGAGCTGTTGGAAAGATATGGCTTCCCATGGTCATCGGATGTCGCTCCACGCCTTGCTCTTTTGCGCGATGATGTGGGTTTGGAGCTTGATTTATCCGGTTATCAGGCTTTTCAATATGAGGAGTCCAGGTCAAAAGCACCTCTCCTTTACGGCGAGGCCGGTGAGGACGAAAGCCGCCGCATAATCGGATATCTCAATATCAAATGGTTCATGCAGACGCTTCTTGACCGCATGGATCGCACCAGCATGTACTCCGAGCTTGAGGCCCGTGTACCTTTTGCCGACCATCGTATCATTGAGTATGTCTTTAATGTGCCTTGGCATATGAAATATCAAAACGGTGTGGAAAAGACTCTGCTTCGCGATGCTTTTTCAGATGTCCTGCCACCTGAGCTTTTGCACAGAAAAAAGAGCCCATATCCAAAGACTTATCATCCCGGATATGAAGCTCTCCTTATAAAGGGAATGGAGGAGATATTAGACTCCCCTAACGCCCCTGTGCGCACTCTCATTGACACTGACAAAACGCGCGAATTTTTAAAGGCACCGGCAGAATACGGTAGTCCGTGGTTTGGCCAGCTCATGGCAGGTCCGCAGCTTATCACATATTTTATCCAGATTAATTACTGGATGGAGAAGTATCAGCTGTCTGCCTAATGCTCATCCATGATTAATTGACCTTGCGCTCTATATCAATGATGTTATTCTCTATGATATTGTTTTCTGTAATGTTGTTATCTATACTCTCTGCCGAAGAGATGCTTTCACTCTCCTGCTCCTTCGGTGTAAATCTTCTCACCTTATCCATGAGCTGAGTCTTCTTCAGCTCATGCTTAAGCTCAACACGCTCACTCTTCTGCTGTCGTTTTTTCTCCTTCAGCTCGTACTTTGCCTGTTTCTTTGCGAGCTTGTTCTGTCGTTTTTGCTCCTTTATGGCAGCCTTTTTCTCTCTTTTGGCCTGCTTTGCCGCAAGCTTTGCTTCTTTTGCTTCACTCTTTATGCGGCTCTTTTTATTTTTCTTTACGCTCTTTTTGGCTACCTTATGTAGTTCCTTGAGGTCTGACTTTGCAGCCTTTATATTCTTTCTGTCCTTGCGATATGGATTGTGCACAAAGTATCCCACAGTGCCTATCATCATAAGAAGCAGTGCCAGTGCCTCTCCCACCATCGTGACATACTCCAGATACTGCGGATACAGCTTATAGCCAATCATCTCCGCCGCTATCAGTATAAGCGGTATGAAAAACAGTATATTCTTTCGCTTTTGGGACAACAATGCTCCCTCCGCGCCTACACACATGAGTATATACAGGCACAGCTGTGAGGTCGGTCCGTAAGCATATGCCACAATCGCAGCCATTATCACAGATATGCAAAACACGATGAATGCTTCGCCGCGAAACAGGGCATTCCTGTACTCTTTTATGCCCTCCAGCTTGTCTACCGATATGCCATGCAGTGAATATACCTGGTCTGTGATATCCTCCATGCAGTCCTCATGGTATCGCTTCAGCTCCCTGTTGCTGTTTATATCAGCATCTATGGAGCGTCTGCGCTCTGTAAGCAGCTTCTGCTCCTCCATGATCTTCTCCCAGGCCTCATCCTCTGCCTCACGCTGAAGCTTCACCTGCTCGTGAATCCACTCGGCACGCTGGATGCGCTCGCTCTCCTGCGGTATAACCATCTGCTGCTCGTCTACTGTCTGCTGCGGGGTTTGAGGCTCCTGCGTCATGCTGTTATTTTCCTTTTCATTATTTATCATTCCGGTTTTCTGCCTCTTTCTTCTAGACATTTTCTTTTCCTCTTGCAGTCGTTATCCTGCTATCAAAATGTTATCCGATTATTTTTTCATGTATTCTTCTATAATACACTGATGCTTCTTTGTCTTTTTATCATAGGTTATGCCGACAAGCATTTTCAATATCCTGCCGTATCTCCTCATTTGGAATGAATGCACAGCTTCTTTTCTGGTCAAACCCAAGATACCCTAAATGAATAAGATATGTTAAAACATCATCTTTATTTTTAAAGCTGACCGTATCATTCATAAAACTGCCGGTGTTCACCTTTATTTCTCCACCGGACAGCATCTGAATTATTGCTGTCTTTAATCCATCAAAATCCAGATTTATAAGTGGAACTATGACATCATAAGACCCGGTCTCTGACCAATAACTCTTCAAATCTCCATGCAACATATAATTTACTACTGCACGTGGATTGTATACATGATAATCTCCCAGCATATATCCATCATACCACCGCTCTACCTGCGTAAAATCCCTGCCATAGCGATCACATATGTCTCTGACCTCATCCTCAGTAAAGCCAATGTATGGAGACAAACGTCCCGCATATAACATAGTATATTCATCAAAATTATTAAGTGCCGACTGCGTCTTTAGCTTTTTTATCGGTAAAATTCCTGTGAGAAATGCAAGCTCTATATACTTTGTTGGTTCACTTCCCTTAAACATTCCTCGCAGGAAATTGATATATTCCTCCTGAACTGAGGAATTTGCTGCTTCATCACGTATCAAAACATCCCACTCATCGATTATAATTACAAATTTATTGTTCGTCATACTGTTAATAACCGATAGAGCACCATACAATGTTTTCTGATTTCTTAAATCAATATCCTTGTACAAATCTGCCAATTCTGATATAACATTTTTATTTATATATCCTGATATTCTTTCCGGCGCACCGGCATCCATTAGTATCCACTGCATATCGAGATGAATAACATCATACTTGTTGAGATATTTCTCAAAGTCTTCTGTCTGTGCAATGTTATAATTCATAAATAATTCCCTGGAATCACAGCCCTTGCTGTAATATGCTGTGAGCATATCGGCCGTAATAGACTTACCAAACCTTCTCGGCCGGCTATTACATATATATGCCTGCTTTGTTCCAAGCACACTATTGGTAAAATCGAGCAAGTTTGTTTTGTCTATATATATCTCGGAAGCTAATGCTACCTTGAATGCACTGTTTCCAGGATTTACAAATCTCCCCATTGCGTTCATCTCCTTTACTACTATATACCTCTATTAAAGCATATTTTAGCGGAATTTTCCATAGAATATGCGCATGATATCCGCAATTTTTATAAACTGCAAAAATCCCGGAAATCCGCTTAACTGCAGATTCCGGGATTTTATAACTACATATTGTCTCCAAGTATTTCCGCAACCCCTGAAATTTTGGTGTCCGATACCATTAAACACTCTACGGGTGGTTCATTTATTAATCAAATGATTGATACTATCAAGGATACTAAAATACAAATTATCATTATTGCGCAGCCAATGCCTGCTACTATTTTAATTTGTTTTGACTTTTTATTTTTAATCTTTTCAAGTATGCCAGTCGTATAAAGAACCATGGTAACCAATGCTCCGACTCCTAGTCCCAAACAGATTCCTTTGATGCTCTCATATATTGGAATCATAGAATCATAACAAATGGATTCCATAATCAATCCTATTATTAATGCTACTAACCCTATAATACTAATTACTTTTACTCTCTTTAATAAAACTGCTTTTTCTGCAGTTGCATAATCAGACATTGCCTCAGCTACTTTTTTTGCTTCTTTTTCCATAATCTCGCTTTTCCTTTCTCCATTGATGATTTCAGGAATACTTACATTAAAAATTTCTGCTATGTTAACCAATAAACTGATGTCCGGCATATTAGCCCCTGTTTCCCAACGAGATATCGTTCTACTAGATACATCTAATTTTTCGGCAAATTCTTCTTGTGTGATTCCCATCTCTTTGCGAAGCTCTTTCAAAAAACTTCCTATTTTTTTTTGATTCATTTATGCTCCCTCCCTTCATCAATAGAATAACCTAATATGTAAATATGAAACACGACACAAAGCGAGAAAATGCCGTATTTGCATTACTAGACAAATATGTCTTGGATCACATTGGTTCCTGACACCATTAAATTTTTCAAATTTAAAGTTATTCATTTAATTCGTCCTCAACCTGAGGACAAATCACTGCATCAGGATACATCTCATAAAAGTATCTCATATATTTCAAATTGAACAATCTAAAATAGTTTTTATAATGGAACTAATATGTATCTGCATTGTATCTAAACAAGGGACGGAACTCACTTCATCATTTAGCAAAAGCGGAAGCTCTGTACAACCTAACACAATTGCTTCTATGCCATTCTCATTTTTCATACGGTTTATTACATTTTGGAAAAACAATAATGTTTCTTCCTTTATAATTCCCAGTTCTAACTCCGTAGATATTTTTTTGTTTATCATCTTAAGTTCACTTTCCGATGGAATAACAACTTGAATTCCGTTTTTCACAAATGGAGCTTTAAAGAATTCTTCCGTCATAGTAAAAATTGTACCTAATAAACCAATTTTCTTTAATTCCCTATGTTTAGCTTCTTCACAAGTTGTTTCTACAATACTAATTAATGGAATAGGTGATTGTTCTTTCAATCTATCGAATACAATATGTGGTGTATTTGCTGACAATGCCGCAAATTCTGCTCCACTTTTAACCAAGTTATTGATGGCACGCATTAAGTATTCTGTTAATTCATCGTATTTCTTTTCATCACATAATTTTAATACATTAAAAACATTTACACTTTCAATTGACAATTCAGGAAATATCGATTTTCCCATTGCTTCTTGAACACCATATACAATATCGTGATAATATGGAATTGTAGACTCTGGTCCCATACCACCAACTAAACCCAATTTTTTCACTGCGCATACACCTCCGCAAACATCGATCTATTAATTTGTTTTATTATAGCACATGTAAGCTCATTCACAATAAATAAGAAATTGCTAAAAGAATCAGTTACCAGTTAATCAATGAATCAGATATTGATGTTCTTCCATTTTCCCCGAAATCATTAACAGTCTTTTCAAAATCATAAATCAATAGTTCCGGTTTATTTCTAACACATTCCTTGATACATTGACCAGATTTTCCAAAAACCATTGTCGGTGCCGTTTGAAAAGGCGAGGTAGCATTTACTGAAATAGTAGTAGTAACATTTTCAACTGCACGAGTTTGCAGATGTCCTCTAATCATACTATATCGCTCCTTGTCGTCCGTATCCGCTACATCATAAAACAAAACCACATTTATGTCGGTATTTCTTTTATACAATTCCCTGAAAAATTCGGGGAATCTTATTTCAAAGCAAATTCTAATTCCAAATACAACCCCATCTATCTCAACTATTCCATCACTATTCCCCTTTGCGAAATTATCATTATCCCATCCCCATAAAGCCCGCTTGTCATAAGACTTGATTTGTTTATTAGGCTGAAATAGTAATGCTCTATTATATATTTCTTTTTCTTTAAATATGGTTCCGACAATAAAAGAAATATCATTTTGGTCAGCTACCGATTGAAGTCTATCACACATTGACTGCACAAGGTTAAAATTGACACATGATGAATTTGATATATCTCTAGGTGGATATCCTGTTAATGAACATTCTGGAAATATCAGTAATTGAACATCTTTATGTTTTGCTAAATATATTGCTTTTTCTATTTCTTTATAATTCTCATTTACATCTCCAGATATCGCAAATTGATACGCTCCAATTCTCATTTATCAATCATCTCCTTTTCCGCAGTAAGCTAAAACATTTACAGCTATATAAGCTGGAACTTACAAGTATCTATAATTTACAAATCATAATATATTCTTCATCATTTTCATCAACAATTTCAAATCCTATCTTCCTATACATACGGACAGCATAATTCATCTTTTGAACTGATAATGATGCTTGTTTATATCCTTCTAGTTTTAGTTTTGTTAGCATCTGTTTCATTAATTCTGTTCCGATACCATAGTTTCTATACTCTTTAAGAAGTGAAATTGCAAAAGACGGTGTTTCATTATCTATATGACCGTAATCATTCATAATCCGAACCCATACGGCACCAACAATTTTATCACTAACTTGAGCGACCAAACATAAGTCTCCCTTATTCTTACCAAAATCTTTTACATATACCTGCAAATCTGGTTGGTTAATAATATCTTTGGGCGGTGCAGAAACTCCTTCGGGAATAAAAATCGCCTCGTACAAAAAAGTATCTAATACCTTATTTTCATCTTGTTTTAATTCTCTTATCAAATAATTCATATAAACCTCCGATTTATTTTTCTTTATAAATCAGTTGTCATTCCACACATAATGATACCTCCGTCAAACACCGATTTACCAATTTCATTAAATAATAAATTTCAGGAACTAACTACATTGTCAAAAAATTCATTACAAGATTCACCAT
>OWJL01000481.1_pt1 | contig 12778 bp, 9 predicted proteins | sample 1732571 | NCBI WGS metagenome assembly OWJL01 (sample SAMN05065730, study PRJEB22554) | human gut metagenome | biome: ENVO:2100002; feature: ENVO:00000062; material: ENVO:00002003 | host: Homo sapiens | place: USA
TCTACACAAGGCTATTCGTCGGCAGCGTCAGATGTGTATAAGAGACAGCTTATGAGATGTATGAATTGCGGTTGGGACAACCATTCCAACACAACAGTATGCCTGAAATGCGGGCAACCTTTGCGAATGCCGGAGAATTATGCCAACAGTCAGGACATTTTTATTTCAAAAGAAGGTCATGGAGAAGCTATACCCAAACCGACAGTATTGAATGTCAGCTCTAATGAAGAAAAATGCAGAAAAACTGTAGTGTTTTCCACAACAAATGAAGAAGAGAATCATTCTACTGTTGTACAGCCAATTATAGAATGTCCCAATTGCAATTACCCGGTAGTAGGAGATTTCACAAGTTGCCCTTGCTGCGGAACTCCATTAAAAAAGGCAAACATATCAACAAACAATGAATACAAAACAATAAGAGTAGAAGAGGAAGCATCTTCCGTTTCTGAAGAGAAAATGCTCTATCATGAATGTGGAAGTAAGATAGCAATAACCTGCTCTTTTTGCCCGAACTGCGGTGTCCGCGTACATCGGCCAACCATACGCCGACAAATAAAGAACATCACAGAGACAGAACCGGAAACCAAACCTCACTGTTCATTAACAATTATACCGGAAGAAGAAGAGAACATTCTTCCGAAAAGATTTGAATATGAAGGGAACTCCATCATCTTGAACCGGGAAAATACAGAAATGTCTAATCGTACAATCACCTCAAAGGAACAAGCTGAAATAGTTTTCGATGATGGTCATTGGTATCTGCTTGACCGAAGTATGCTCCAAACGACCTATATCCAGGTAAACAGAAAAATAGAAATCATACCGGATGATATCATTGTACTAGGCGACCGAAGATTCAAGTTTGAATGTGACTAAATATAACTCTTGTGAATAACCGGACTGTCGACAGATGTGATTATAATGTAGGGGAATATATCAATAACCGTTATAGGGTTTCCCAAACATTAGGCGAAGGTTCATTCGGTAAAGTATATCGGGTTACGGACAGCGCAAGCAAAGATTATGCGCTTAAACTACTGAGATTATGGGAAGTTCCTCCTGAAATACGTAAACCATTAATGGAACGTTTCGAGATGGAATTCAAAACTGGGCAAATTGATTGTGACTATTTAGTGCGTTCATTGGACTACGGTACAGTTGGAGGCAACCCTTATATTGTAATGGAATACTGTTCCGGAGGAGATTTAACACCTTATTTAGGTTCTGGAAGCAGTAAGATTCCTCTAATTTGCCAACAAATTCTAATAGGTTTACATGCTTTGCATACCAGAGGCAAGGTTCACCGTGACCTAAAGCCGGAGAATGTCCTTTTCAAGAGTAACGGAATTGCTGCGTTGACAGATTTCGGTATAGCAGGGGATAGAAACAAACGTATGACTGAACGCAATATTTTTGGTAAACCCAACCAAATCTTCGGGACTTATGCATATATGCCGCCAGAACAAGTGAACCGCATGCGAGGTGAGGCCACTGTCCTACCCACTACGGACATTTTTTCTTTTGGAGTATTAGCCTTTCAATTATTAACTGGCAGTTTGCCCTTTGGCGAATTGAGCAGTCATAATGAATTGGCACTATACCAGAAACGTGGGAAAAATGGAGATTGGAACCGGCAGAAATTGACACAGTTGAAACATAGAGAGCAGTGGCAGCAACTCTTTGCAGGATGTCTTAATCCAGATTTCAAAAAACGTTTCCAGTCTGTGCAAGAGGTATTGGAACACCTGCCAGCAATAAGCCAAGTCCCTATGGAAAGAGGATATTGTCCACCACAAACAGTCAATGGTTTCTGTATACGTATTATGCAAGGTGAAGAGTACGGAAAAATATATCAATTAAGTGAACTTATAAAATATGGCAATAGAATCCTTACTATCGGGAGAGAACGCGACAATCTGCTACATATAACAGAACAGCAAAGTGCCTATATATCACGCCATCATTGCACAATAGAAACAAATCCCGCCACTGATAAATGGATTATTCGGGACGGGCAATGGCAGAAGGAGTTAAAGTTGTGGCAGGAGTCCAGTAATGGGACTTATGTCAATTCCACCCAAGTCACCAAACAAGGGCATATACTGAAAATTGGAGATATCATCTCCATTGGGGATGTAAAAATGAGATTTGAAAACTATTAATTATATATCAAGTAGTATGGATACACAAAATTACAAACGTACCTTAGCCGGCTCAGTAGGGGCTGGTATGGGGGCATTAATGGGTGCTTCCGGTAGAACTTACTTTATTTTGGAGCACAAGACCTCTTCAAAGTATCATCAAGCGGGAGAATCCCAAAAAATCATTGTCGACCAAGTAGAATTAGGTAGAGACGCTTCCTGCCAAGTACGCTTTGATGAAAGTTTCGAAACAGTTAGCCGCAAACATGCTGCAATTGTACGCGACGGTGAAAACTGGAAACTTATCCACCTTTCACACTCCAATCCGACATTGGTCAACGGACATCCTATAAATGGGTCCTACTATTTACAAACAGGAGATGAAATACAATTATCCGTTGGCGGACCACGCTTGGGATTCATTGTTCCACAAGGTCGCCAAGCATTAACTTCCAGCATTGGATTGACTGAGAGAATGAGCCTTTTCCGCAAACAAGCCTTACGCCCCTACAAGACCGCATTAACAATCATGGGAATTGTTTTCGTACTGGCGGTGGCAGGATTGGCTGCCTGGAACTACAGTTTAGGTGTAAAAAATGATTTGTTGGCACAGAAGACAGAAGAACAAGAACTTCAACTGAAAGGATACCAAAACCAATTGGATTCACTGGGGACCGAAAGAGCATCTCTAGAAGCACAGCAACGGGAGTTAGAGACCAAATTACGAAACAGTGACGGTAATGCAGAGGCCTTAAAAACACAGTTGGACAACGTTAATAGTCAATTAAAGAATGTCAATGCAAGTTTCTATAAGGTCAAATCAGACTTGGACAATCTCTCAAACAGCATAAGCACTAAAAGCATTGAGAATTCAAGCAATGCCATTAACGCAAATATACAAGAAGGCACCAGACTCTCCAAAGACCAATATTATGAAGACCCTGATATAGCAGATGAACAAGACAGTAATGCTTCAGGAGATTTGAAAGATTATTATGATTATATCTATACAATTAAAGTCGACCGTATTGAAATCGAATATAATGGAACAAAGTTTGATCCGGGCATACAAGTTTCAGATATAATCTGCGGAACTGGCTTCATGCTATCAAACGGAATGTTTGTAACAGACAGGCAGAATGTCGAGCCATGGATATACTCCAACACAGAGTGGAAAGACCCATGGCGTAAACTATTGGCTGTATACAAAGGAGCAGGATGTAATATCATTATCCATTACCGTGCATACAGTACCAAAGGAACTGGAAAGCCTCTGACATTTACCAGTAGCGATTTTGCCAAAGACGGACGAAATGATGTACAAGTGACCGAAATAGAAGTAGATAAATCCATCAGGGTACAACTAAGGGAACATGGGATAAAATTGACCTATACACGTAGGAAATATATCAGTGTCAGCATTGTTACCCCTGCTGCCAACAGTTGGGCATACATTAGAGGAAAAGGCGTTTATGGTGAGGGATTGCCTTACGACATTACCGCCGCAGACAACATGAGTGGAGGTACAGAAGTTCAAATGGTGGGCTATGCAGGTTATGCTGATATTCATAATCTTACTCCGGCTCATTTCAATGACCATACCAATATAGCCGACACAAAATATGAGACTACCATATTACAGAATCGTGTGGCAGAGCCCGGTTATTATGGTTCTCCAGCATTCCTTCTAGAAAATGGTTCTTACAAAGTAGTGGGTTTCATGGTAGGAAGCATAGAAGGTAAGGATCGTTTAGTACCAATCAGAAATTTAATACATTAAAATTAAACATGTCCGAGATAAGCATTAAATTAGCGGCAGGTACCAATGTTGGTTTAGTCAGGAAAAACAACGAAGACAATTTTGTTGTCAATCGTGATTTATGCCAATCAGAGTGGATTATCCCCCAATCGATAGAACCCATTTCTTTAGGACGGTATGGCAGCATATTGGTAGTGGCCGACGGAATGGGCGGCACCAATGCCGGAGAAGTTGCTTCTGCCATAGCCATTGAGACGGTGCAAAATGCATTCACCCCCGAGAATTTAGGAGATATCGTTACGCAGGAAGGCATTGTTACCTCAGAAGAAGCCGTTGAAGAATTTCTGAGCAGAACTGTCAAAACCGCTGATTTAAATATTGTCAATGCAAGTAAAGAAGATAGTAGTACCCAGGGAATGGGTACTACTATTGTCATTGCTTGGATATTGAACGATAAAGCCTATATCTGTTGGTGTGGCGACAGTCGTTGTTATGTATTCAATGGCAATTCAGGTTTTTGCCGTTTATCTAAAGACCATTCCTATGTACAAGATTTAGTAGATCAGGGAAAACTAGATCCTGAAAATGCGTTTGACCATCCTTACAGTAATATCATTACCCGCTGTTTGGGAGACCCGACCAATCGTTCCAATCCCGATTTCCGTTCCTATAATTTAAAGGATGGCGATACTCTCCTACTGTGTAGTGATGGGTTATGTGGTTTATGCCACGACGAAGAGATAATGCAAATTATAGAAGAGAACCAAGATGATTTAATGACATGCAAGGATAGGTTGATAGAAGCTGCTCTTGAAGCAGGTGGATATGACAATATTACGATTGTGTTATGCCACATCATGCTACAGGATACCGAGCCCAAAGTAAAGTTGAATAATACAGTGTTCAGCAAACCCAACCACCACAAAATCCGGAAAATTCTTCTGTTACTCCTGGTACTGGCTTTAGCGGCAGGCTTCTATTTATATAGAAATCCACAGCAATATGCAAAATGGAAAACGATACTATATCAGGCAGATACGGTTCTAGTTACAGAGACAGACACTACTAACACTACCCTAACAGATTGATTACTATTGTGAAACTATGCAACTGAAAAATGGTGATATATTTGCTGAACACTATCAGCTGAAGAAACTATTAGGAGTCGGAAGCTTTGGTGAAGTCTGGCTTGCCCGAAATATATTGGCAGATGTAGACGTTGCCATAAAGTTGTACGGACTGTTGGATGACAACGGCATAAAAGATTTCCGGGAAGAATTCAAACTTGCCTACAAATTACACCATCCCAATCTACTGCACCTTAATCATTTTGATGTTTTTGGACAGTGCCCTTTTTTGGTAATGCCTTACTGTCCCAAAGGGTCCTCAGCGAGCTTGAAAGGCAAAATGTCTGAAAAGCAAATCTGGCGCTTCATACGCGATGTATCATGCGGATTGATGTTTCTTCATAATCAGAATCCTCCTATCATTCATCAAGATATAAAACCCGATAATATTTTGATAGGGGATGATGACAAATTCATCATCTCAGATTTTGGCATCAGCCGTAAACTGGAGCATACTTTTCGTAAAAGTATCAACAAAGTAGAAAGTTCCGGAACACTTGCCTATATGGGACCAGAACGTTTTGCAGAGAAACCACTGATTGTGGCTACCAGCGATATATGGTCTTTAGGGATGAGTGTTTATGAATTATCCACTGGTCTTGTATTATGGGAAGGTATGGGAGGTTGTGTCCAACTGAATGGTGCACATATTCCAGCATTAGATGAGAAATATTCTTCCCAATTGTCCCAGTTTGTTCACGCATGCCTTGCCCTCAACACTTGGGACCGCCCCACAGCCCAACAAGCCTATGAGTTTGCTTGCTCCATACTAAAACAAACAAAGACAGACTCTCCTTCAGTACAGCTGAAGCCTATTACTCCACTTTTTCCTAAAACAACATCACCACGCCTTAAAGAAAAGTTCTGTCCTTCGAACATGCATAAACGCATAGCAGGATGGACCGGCTTTGGTATAGTATTGATTCTATTGCTTGTCAAAGGAGGTTCCATATACTTTAGACACCTTGAAGAAGAGCGCAAGTACGCTGCATGCCGTACAGAAGAAGACTACAGAGATTTTCTAAAAGAATACCCCTCCTCATCTCATGCAAACTTTATAAAACAATTTTTGGGAAACAAGGTAAATCCAATCTCCCCAATAAATAGAGAAGAAAACATCGTTATGGACTCGGTAAAAACGGATACTGCAAAACTTGAACAGTTCCAAGAGGAACCTAAAAAACAGATTGTCCACCCACATCCACAACCTTCTTCACAGCCAGTTCTTCCCATTACTGATATAAGAGAAGTCAGAAGAGAAAATGAAGAACGCCTCTTCTATAGTTGCCAGTCAGTAGCAGATTACGAAGAATATTTGCGAAAATATCCCAAAGGCAGGTTTGTACACAAAGCCAAAAGAGCAATCCAGCAAATAGAATCAGAAATGATGCAGTCCAATCCTTCCACTCAAGAAATACACATAAGGAAAAATACAAGAGTCAATGTCAGACTATAAATAGTGAATAGGGCATTCCAATGTTTGAACTGCCCTATTCACTATTCAAATACTTGATTTTATTTAATCGTCACCATCGTCGCCCCAAATCCATACTCCTGGAACGAAGCATCCTGATGGCGGCAGTCAGGATATTTACGTTTCAGCTCGTCCAGCAAGGCTTTACGCAGCACTCCATCTCCCTTGCCGTGAATAAAGACGATGCGTTGTTCGCGCTTTTTTTTGTATTGTTCCATCACTTCACGAAACTTATCCAGCTGGTAATTCAATATTTCGCTGTTGCTCATACCGCAGGTGTCATCCAGCAACTCGCCGATATGCAGGTCAATCTCGACAATCCCATTCTTGCCACCACGCTTGATGACCGTCTGCGGTTTGGACGGAGTATCTGCCGTTTTTTTCTGTATCAAAGCCTCCTTCAGTTCCTCTGCCGAAACATACACCTGCTTGACAGGCTGGTCATTCCGGACAATATCATACACCAAGGCCGGTGTTTCAAAGAAAACCGTCTGCTGGAATGTATGCAGTTTATAGAACTTTACCATATCTATGCGGACTTCCACACTGACAGCCGGTTTCATTGTGAACGCACGGTTATCTTTGAATGCCACCAGCTGTACCATCACACGTTCACGGTCGTTCAACTCGGACTTTTCGAACTCCTCCAGCAGAAGTTTCGTATTCGGCTCTATCAAACCATGCGAACGGGCTGTCCAGGACTTTCCTTCGGCACTCGAATAGGTATAATACATATAATAATTACTATCGTTCACCAAATATGTCTCGAAAGGTGTAGTGCTGACAGCCTTGATATCCTCCGGAACAAAAGCCAGAAAAACATTCAGGATATCTCCGCCTTTCATCTCGGGCTGACGATAAACAGATATCTGCGGTTTCTCCAAACGGACCGATTGAGGCTCTGAAACCTGAGACTCCATAGCAGACGGCCTTGCCGCAGTAGCGGCCGTGCGCAATTGTTGCTCTTCTTCCCGCTTCTTCTTGGCAGCCGCTTTGGCTGCCGGAGTGGGGATATTATAATCATCGGTCTCTATCACCACACATTCGTTTATGGGCATCGGTATGTCAAAACCGTCGGCATCTTCCACCAACACGATGTTTTTTCCTTGAAATCCTGTCACAACACCGCCCCCAACTTCGCTGAGAAAACGGACTTTATCTCCTATCTTCATAGTAACTTATCTTTTAGTTTGTCTTTTCCTACTTTCTTCCTGCAAAGTTAGGAATTATTTCCCTTATTCTTCAAATCTTCCCAAATATCCGTACCTTTGCAGCCGATATAATAAAGAGAAAGCCATCATGAAAGAAGACCCCAGACATATCAGAATCAGCGAATTCAACTACCCGTTGCCGGACGAACGCATTGCAAAGTTCCCATTGTCCGTACGTGACCAGTCCAAACTGTTATTGTATCGCCACGGAGAAGTTTCAGAAGACAGATTCACTTCACTGCCGGAGTATCTGCCATCGGGAAGCCTGATGATATTCAACAATACCAAAGTCATCCAAGCACGCCTGCATTTCCGGAAAGAAACGGGAGCACTGATTGAAGTATTCTGCCTGGAACCCATACAGCCGAACGACTACGCCCTCAACTTCCAGCAAACCGAGCATGCCGCCTGGCTCTGCATGGTCGGCAACCTGAAAAAATGGAAGGAAGGCATGCTGAGACGTGAGATGACCGTGAAAGGCAAGTCACTCACCCTGACCGCCGAACGGGGTGAATGCCACGGAACCAGCCATTGGATAAACTTCCGCTGGAATAATCCGGAAGTGACTTTTGCCGACATTCTCGAGGTCTTCGGTGAATTGCCCATCCCCCCCTACTTGAACCGGGAGACCCAGGAAAGTGACAAGGAGACTTACCAGACTGTCTACTCCAAAATCAAAGGTTCGGTGGCTGCCCCTACAGCGGGACTGCATTTCACCCCACGCGTATTGGACACATTGCGCAATAAAGGAGTAGAATTGGAAGAGCTGACACTCCATGTGGGAGCCGGAACCTTCAAACCGGTGAAAAGTGAAGAAATAGAAGGGCACGAAATGCATACGGAATACATCTCTGTCTCGCGCAACACATTGGAAAAACTCATAGTACACGGCGGCAAGGCAGTGGCCGTAGGAACAACTTCAGTGCGCACATTGGAAAGCCTTTATCACATCGGAGTCACTTTACTGAATAATCCAGAAGCCACAGAGGAAGACTTGCACGTCCACCAATGGCAACCTTATGAAATGTCTGCCAAGGCCACCGCCACCTCTGCAGTAGAAGCCCTGCAAGCCATTGTTGCCTATCTGGACAGACATAGCATGGAGGCTCTGTATACCAGCACTCAAATCATCATCGCTCCGGGATATGAATACAAAATCGTGAAGGCTATGGTGACTAATTTCCACCAACCGCAAAGTACCTTGCTGCTGCTCGTATCAGCTTTCGTACACGGTGATTGGCCGAAGATTTACAACTATGCACTGGCACATGATTTCCGCTTCCTAAGCTATGGAGATTCATCATTATTAATACCCTAAGCACAATGAACCACGATAACAATCAAGAGATGTTCCCCCTTGTCGACGAACAAGGCAACATCACAGGTGCCGCCACCCGTGGCGAATGCCATAACGGTAGCAAACTGCTTCATCCGGTAATCCATCTTCATGTATTCAATTCCAAAGGTGAGTTGTATCTACAGAAACGTCCCGAATGGAAAGACATACAACCGGGGAAGTGGGACACCTCCGTAGGCGGACACGTCGATTTAGGTGAAAGTGTAGAGATGGCGCTAAAACGCGAAGTACGCGAAGAGCTCGGCATTACCGACTTTATTCCCGAAACCGTCATGCATTACGTCTTCGAGTCTGCCCGCGAAAAGGAACTGGTCTTCGTACACAAAACTGTCTACGACGGTGAAATACATCCCAGTGACGAGCTGGACGGAGGACGTTTTTGGAGCCCCGATGAAATCAAGGCAAATATCGGCAAAGGTGTATTCACCCCGAATTTTGAAGGAGAGATAGGAAAGGTCATCAACTTGTAGTGGAAGCTGCTGTCTATCAGTTCGCAAAATATTCCTTCATCTTTCTCCTGACCCGTGGAGCAAGTAACAGCAGTGACGTCATCGTAGGCAATGCCATCAAGGCAAAAGCCAAATCCATGATGGCAACCACTGCTCCCAACGGAATCATGGCAGCCACAACAATCATCACCAAATAGAAGTAGTTATAATACTTGGCATTCTCCGCACCAAACAAGAAGTTGGTGCACTTCAGTCCATAATACGAATAAGAGAACATGGTAGAAAAGGCAAAGAAAAAGACCATCACCATCAACAGATAATGCCCATAGCCGGGAAGGAGCTGCTCAAAAGAATTCAAAGCAATATAAAGGCCTTTTATGCCTCCTTCCGACGCATAGTTTCCAGCTATAAGAATAGGGAAGGCCGTCAATGTACAAACAAGCCCCGAGTCGATGGCCGGTCCAATCATGGCTACCAGCCCCTCACGAATGGGATTGTCATTACGGGAGGCGCCATGCATCATAGAGGCTGTACCTACGCCTGCTTCATTGACGTAGGCAGCACGGCGGGCACCAGTCAGTGCAGTTCCCAAAATTCCACCGATACCGGCTTCCAGGCTGAAGGCAGACTGGAAAATGGAAGCCAACACTCCCGGCAACTTATCAAAATTCAAACAAAGAATAACGAAGACAAGCAGCATATAGCAAGTAACCATCACCGGCACTATTTTAGCCGAGATAACCGAAATGCGCCGGATGCCACCGATAATGACCGCCCCTACCACCAGGCTGATGACAATACCCATCACAAAACGCAGACCGAGTGTATTCTCTATTCCTGCCGGAGTAGTAAATACCGTAGTGACAGACTCGACCAACTGATTGGCTTGCATTACACACAACGTACCTATCAACCCCACCACCGCAAAGAAATAAGCAAACGGTTTCCAGCGTTCGCCCAACCCATGAAGAATGATATACATCGTCCCCCCCCTTGCGGTTCTCCGGCAGAATCGTGTCCTTTGTACATAATGGCAAGAGCCCCTTCAAAGAATTTGGTGGACATACCCACAACGGCACTTACCCACATCCAGAAAATGGTTCCGGGACCTCCTACTGTAATAGCGATAGCCACCCCCGCAATATTCCCCATACCCACTGTTGACGCTATGGCGCTCATCAAGGCCTGGAAAGAACTGATTTGTCCTTCGCCCGCCACTTCCGATTTATAGCGCAAGGCCTTTATCGAATATCCGATGCGGCAGAGGGACACAGCTCCGGAATAAAAGAACAAGAAAAGTCCTCCCCCTATCAGAAGGATAAATAAGGGATACCCGCAGACAAAGTCACTGACAGTGGTTATTGCTGAGCCTATAGAATCTAAAATACCATTCATAGTAGTAGTTTGATGGAGGAGTTCATGGGAAGGTTTAAAAAAAATCCCACTTCTCTTTCACGGGAAAGTGGGACATTCATTATAACATTTCGTTCGGCCTTATTTAGCCAGGTCTTCAATCACCTTCATAATCTGCTGGCCGATTTCCTCGGCAGCCTCCGGTGTGGCAGCCTCACTATAGACACGGATAATCGGTTCCGTATTGCTCTTACGCAGATGAACCCATTTGTCGGGGAAGTCAATCTTCACACCGTCTATATCATTGATTTCTTCATTCTTATACAGCTCCTTCACCTTGGCAAGAATAGCATCTACATCTGTTTCAGGAGTCAAGTCTACACGATTCTTTGCCATGAAGTATGCAGGATAGGATGCACGGAGTTCGCTCACCTTCTTACCTTCGTGTGCCAGATGGCTCAAGAACAAGGCAATACCTACCAAGGCATCACGTCCATAGTGGCTGGCCGGATAGATTACCCCACCGTTTCCTTCGCCACCGATAATGGCACCTACTTCCTTCATTTTGGTAGTTACATTCACTTCACCTACGGCGGAAGCGTAATATTCTTGCCCATACTTGCGGGTTACATCGCGCAAGGCACGGGTCGAACTCAAATTGGATACCGTATTGCCCGGAGTATGTTTCAATACGTAGTCGGCAACAGTAACCAGCGTATATTCTTCACCGTACATCTTGCCGTCTTCGCAAATCATTGCCAGGCGGTCTACATCAGGGTCTACAACAAATGCAACGTCTGCCTTCCCCCCTTTCATCAGATTCATGATGTCACTCAAGTTCTTTTCCAGAGGCTCGGGATTATGCTGGAAGTTACCGGTCGGTTCGCAATAGAGCTTCTCTACGTGCTGAACGCCAAGTTGTTCAAGTAGTTGCGGCAGAATAATACCACCTACAGAGTTTACACAATCGATGGCTACACGGAAGTTTGCCTTTCGGATAGCTTCCACATCTACGAGGTCAAGTGCCAATACGCTGTCGATGTGTTTCTGGTTGTAGCTTAAATCCTGACGGTACGAGCCAAGTTGGTCCACTTCGGCATAGTCGAACTCTTCGGCAGCTGCAATGCGGAGTACTTCCTTACCTTCGGCAGCGTTCAGAAATTCGCCCTTTTCATTCAGCAGTTTCAACGCATTCCACTGCTTGGGATTATGCGAGGCAGTCAGGATAATACCTCCACTGGCACCTTCCATGGTTACAGCCAGCTCGGTAGTCGGAGTAGAAGCCAAATCAATGTCCACTACATCCCAGCCCATACCCATCAAGGTACCGACTACTACGTTCTTGACCATCTCGCCAGAGATGCGGGCATCACGCCCTACCACGATTTTGTTACTTTTTACAGTACACGTCTTACGAATCAGGGTAGCATAAGCTGAAGTGAACTTCACAATGTCGAGCGGATTCAATCCCTCGCCAGCACCACCGCCAATTGTTCCGCGGATTCCAGAAATAGATTTGATTAGAGTCATAGGTTAATGATTTAAAATTTATCGGTTAGTTCCAAATTTGGAGTTTATGTAAATCGTAATAATAAGGATGAACGTCCCGCATAGCATCCGACTGTCCCATCTTGGAAGGAACAATCAGCTTCACATGTGCTCCGTTACGAATATAATTCAACGCAACCAGCCAGCCAGCAGGTACAGACGAACCATGAGATATAAGCATATAGCCTTGAGTGAAAAGTCCGGCAATAGACGAAGAAGTAACAGAATATCTAAACTCATCCACAACAGTCGGACTATTCATATTGGTTATATACGATTTCACCCCTCCAACAGCTATCAACCCTTGTTCTTCCTGTCTCTTATACACATCTCCGAGCCCACGAGACGCGTAGTAATCT
>OWJL01000494.1_pt1 | contig 12601 bp, 7 predicted proteins | sample 1732571 | NCBI WGS metagenome assembly OWJL01 (sample SAMN05065730, study PRJEB22554) | human gut metagenome | biome: ENVO:2100002; feature: ENVO:00000062; material: ENVO:00002003 | host: Homo sapiens | place: USA
TCTACACAAGGCTATTCGTCGGCAGCGTCAGATGTGTATAAGAGACAGGAATATGCTTGATATTAACAGGTAATTCTTCTCCCTTCTTTATCCGGGGAGAAGTGATAATTACTTTCTTACGTTCTCCGGGTAAGAGATCAAAGAAGTTGTCACTGTAACGGGCTCCTTGCAATGGAGTCTCAATAAAAATATCTTTTGCCAACATTGATGAAAAGAGAGTCAATTCACATTTACCATCCGTCTGCTTCATTTGATAGGATACTGATGTCGGAGGAAGTTGCAAATCTTTCGTCTTTCTGAAAAAATGGACGCTCTCAGCCACCTGATGTCCCGATTTATCTTTGAGTATCAATTTCAAGAAGCTACGTCGGCAGTCTTCGGGAGTCAGCCAGCCATCCAGTTTTGCACGATAAACACATTTTGAAGTATTTGCCGGAACTTCCAACAAATGTACTTGTATCTTCTTACCCAGCGTTTTTCCATCAAAATCCACGACTTTCATTTCCAATGTCATTTGCTCCATTGTATCAAGCCGGTCTGAGATCAGATAAACACTCAAACTGTCATTCTGCTGTATAGGATTGATCAAGACCGGTGCAAAAACACGCTTTGCCTGATAATGTAATGCCTTCCAATTACCATAATAATCAATACTTGACCAGGATACTACCGGCCAACTGTCGTTCAACTGCCAATACAATGTCCCCATACAATAAGGACGATTGCGTCTGTGAGCTTCTAATCCATGCCGCATCCCCTGTCCTTGCAAGACTAATCCGACATACACAAAATCCTCGAAACTTTCGGGAATGATATAATCACGTTCCATATAAGTACGGATCAACGAATTACCAATACTACTCTTCTGATGCGCATTCATCACTTCAGACTCAATCTGATAATCTTCAGGAGCAGCAAAAGCAGCAATGGTTTTCATTTCCGGAAATGACTGGAAACCAAATTCACTCATAAAACGCGGCAAATCGGTATCTAAAGACTCAAATGGCTTCTTTCCGTACCAGACTCCCCAATTATGACTGTCTCCTGTCCCCCATGACTCCGGACGCCCCCAGTTAGCGAGATAAGGCGAACTGTGCACATAAAAACGATCCGAATCAAATTCTTTAACCGTTGAAGGCAACAGCTCACGGAACAGTTTATCATAACCATGCATTAATCCTTGATAAACCTCCGGAGTAAACTTCTTCTCAAAACCCCAATATTTCAGAGCTTCCAGTATTTCATTATTACCACACCACATCGCCAAAGAGGCATGATTCCGAAGACGGCGAATATTGTAAACAGCCTCCGCCTCTACCCGTTTCAGGAAAGTAGGATCGGATGGATAAGGAGTACACGCAAACATAAAATCCTGCCAGACAAGTATCCCGTTCTCATCGGCAAGGTCATAGAAAAGATTATTCTCATATGTCCCACCGCCCCATATACGAACCATATTCATATTGGCCTCCTTCATGTCACGGAACAAAGTCTGATAGCGTTCCGTAGTAACATTAGGCAGCAGTGCATCCTGAGGAATATAATTAGCTCCTTTGGCAAACATCGGTATGCCATTGACTTCAAAATAAAAAGATTCTCCGTCCTTATCTTTTTCATTTACCACACGAATCGTTCGTAAACCAATCCGATGAGATTGTTCCGCAACAATCCGATCTCCACAAGCTATCTGAGCCGAGAAATCATACAGAGTCGGAGTTCCCCAACCATTTGGCATCCATCGTACAGGGTTCGTCACTTCAGCAGGAAGAGTGATATGATTTATCCCGGGTTGCAGGGTCACCTGCTGTTTTACTTCTGTAACGGTAGTTCCATTCAACGATACATTGACCCTTACTTCAGCCGGAATTTTCTGAGGAACGATCTGGTTTACAATCAGTTCATTAGACAGACGAGCGTTTTCATCTGTCAGCGATAATTGTCTGACATGGTAGTCAGATATGGTAGCTATGTCGTAAAAACGAAGAGTAACCGGGCGCCAGACACCACTTGTCACCATTCGGATGCCCCAGTCCCAACCGTAACTATACGGAGCCTTACGGCTGAACACACTAAGATGTTTCTCGTGATGATCGTTATCCGCCGGATAATTGAAGCCATTGGAAGCATATTGTGGCAACGTTTGCCGAATAGGTGAATGGAAATAAATATATAAGTGATTCTCGCCCTTCCGCAACACAGATTTTACAGGAAGTGTATACCCCACAAACATATTATCAGCCTTCAGCAGTAATGAGCCGTTGAGATATACGTCTGCATAGGTATCAAGACCTTCAAAAATAAGTTGGATTCCGTCACGATTCAATTGCTCTTCGGAGACTATAAAGGAGGTTCTATATTCCCAGTCCTCATTCTCCACCCATTGAATTTTCTTTTCATTCATCCCATAAAAAGGATTCGGCAGTAATTCATGACTGATCAGGTCCTGATGAACCGTACCAGGAACCGTGGCTGGCATCCACTTTTCAGTCCCTGATTGAGAAAATTCCCAACCGGTATCCAGTAGCATGACTTCCGAAGTGTCATTACCTTGAGCATAAACCATACTACAGCAACATAGCAATCCACATGCTATCGGCGCTATCTTTCCTGTCAAATTTAAGATCATAGTGGGGGCATTAGATATTAACGGAGTAAAGATATTGCTTTTTTGTTAAATATTTCCTATTGAAGCTACAAAATATCTCATTTCATCGAAAATTCGGCACGAAATGTCGAAGCAGGCAGTCCTTCCCGATTGATCAGATTAGCCCGCGTAAAAGGTTGCCAGCCATAACGTACATAGCGGGGATTTGGCACTTCTTTACTATACACCTTCACCTGGTCTCCTACAACCTCAGCCGTTGCCGGATAATAGATACCATCATATTCCGCTACTTCAAAGCATTGTAAAGGCTTTCCGTCTGAACTCCGCATCCCTTTTCCATAATCAAAAGATAAAAAGACTTTCCCACCGCGAACGTTTGCACCACGAAATAAAGGACCGGAAGGAATGACATTTTTCTGATACGTTTTATTCAAAGCCCCTCGCGCCAAACGCTCTCCCACAGGTTTCTTACAGATAGGATGCACATCCAGAGAATCACCATGATCGCTGGATACAGCCATTCCGATATGAGAAATTTCATTCAACATTCTACGCTGACTATCACGGAACCAAGGCCAAGAAGGGCGATTCAAACTGGATAATTGTACATAATAAAAAGGCAGGCAGGCATCATTCCAATTCTTCCGCCAACTATTCACGAGCAGTTTAAATAATTTTTCATGAGCTTCCCAATTATGTGCATTCGATTCTCCCTGATACCAGATTACTCCTCGTATCGGATACTGTTCCAAAGGCCGAATCCCCGACTCATATAAATAACAAGGCTCATACGGATGCCTCTGCTGGCTATTTGCTGACTTTTTTATATTCAAAGCAGCCCGTCCGCGCACCCATTCCTGAATAAAATCATTTTTAGTCCAGTCTTTTAAAATGGCGGGAAACTGATATTCCAAACTAGCTCTATCTACCCAGGCTTCTGTAGGTGATCCTCCAACGGCATTGCAAATCAATCCAACCGGAACATTCAGACTATCTCTTAGCATCTTACCAAAATAGTATGCAATTGCCGAGAAATCAGAAGCTGTCGCCGGAGTACAATTTTTCCATTCCGTATCCTTATAATATTGGAGATGATTCAACGAATCAAGTACGTTCGCCTCCCATTCGACGGCATTTGTGCGCCAACGTGCTTTCATATCATACAAACGAAGTTGCTGATCTACGGCACGTGGAATATCGGCTCGGGCAGTCGAAGCCTGTTTCAGCATAAACTCCATATTTGACTGACCGGAACAAAGCCAGACTTCACCCGCTAACACATTTTGATATTGAAAACCCGTCTCATCCGTTGAGATCTTTAAGGTATAAGGACCACCCGCCTTTAAAGGAGGCAGCGTTACCGACCATTTTCCATTCAGACCTGCTTTTGTTTTCATTTGCCGGTCGGCTATGCTTACAGTAACCCGGTCCCCGGCATTGGCAATTCCTTGAACCGTCAACGGAACATCCCGTTGCAATACCATATTGTCTGTATAAAGCAACGACATTTTCAGTCCGCCATAATCTCCGGTAATGGCGGAATATACGGTTTGAGCCATAATAAACGCTCCTTCGGGATCAGGGTGTACGGCGTCCGTCAATATGAAAGGGTATGGATACAACAGCTCATGAAAGTCGATCAACTGTACTCCGGTATAGCGTGCCACATTCTCAATAGCCAATTGTATTTCTCCATGCCAGTCACGTGTCCCTGACAGGAAACGAGGATGCCGATCGGCAATAGGCGTAAGTCTGGCAATCATAATCCGGACTTTAGAATTAGCCGCCCGAAAAGAATCGATCAATTCAATGTAATCTTTCACAAAGAAATCACGATAATCGGGCCAATCACGGGGATCTGTATCATTGATGCCCAAATGAATAACCACAATATCTCCGCCAAAGTCGATCGCTCTGCGATACTCATCTTGCTGCATATAAGGCCGGTGCCCTTTATTCAACAAGGTAGCACCCGATTTGCCGAAGTTTTCGACTTGATAAGACTCTCCCAACATCTTCTGTAATTGCGCCGGATACGATTGTGTAGTCCGGTCGGGCAATCCATAACCATAGGTGATACTATTCCCGATGCAGGCAACTTTAATACGATTTTCCTGTGCACTCGCTGCTGTAATAAACAAGATGGAAACAACAATCAATAATACATTTTTCATCATATAAAAGTCAATTACATTTTCTTTTCCGGAGAATAGATCAGCCCTTCTACGGCCTTATCGCCGCCAGGAGTCACAAATACTGCAGTAAACATCCATTTAACCAATCGTACTTCATTCGTTGAGAATTTGCCGACAGGCAGTTTCAGCAATACCTTATTCCAGCCTTTATGCAAATGAACCCGTAGTGGCGGACGTGCCACACAATTCTCATTACCTAAGGCTGTTTCCGAGCTTTTCACGAGATGAGTAGCAGACCATACCGGGGGCAGTATTTCCTGATCATTAATCCAGATACGGCTTTCTTTATAATCCCACTTTCCCGGCAATGGCGGCAGGTCATTCTCTGAACGTCCATAATTCTGAAATTCAGCCCATAAGCCTACTTCCTGTGTTTTAGAAGAATAGACATACGTGTAAGCATAAGCAGTATGATTCTCCTGTGGATCTTTGTAAAAAGCCGGCACAATTTTACCCCATACGTGCCGAAGATAGATACCGGCTCCTATGGCAGAACGCACTCCATATTGCTTCCCTTCATAGGTATATGAATCTTTCAGCTCTTCTTCCGGTGGAAAAACTTTAGTCAGATCCCCCTCATTCGGAAAAGCATCTGTAATGTTCCATTTTACATGAGTCTGTTTGACATAGGCAAATGGATACCCTTTAAACAGATGCTCTTTATACCATAACATACGACTTTCGAAGTCCTCAAAATTACGAAAGACCTCAGAGTTTTCATCTACAGGAAGAATTGTTCCCTGCTTATCGAAATATTCAGTTCCTCCTCCCCGCCATGAACGCTCTGCGATAGCCAGCATATTCGGATAAAAGTTATTTTCCAGAACCATATTCCACTCTTTGTCGATTAAACGATCATTCCAGATACCCATAATGACTCCGGCAAGATCATCACTTCCCATATCTGCATTATAAATCCGACTATTATATAGAGCAATTATATCGCCGAACGTATCAAAATGATTCAAATAATGGAAACGGGAGTCAATAGCGGGAATACCTTGTTGGGCTTTGCCACGATAACTCCAAAGCTGCATCATATCGATCTCACCTGTCTTATACTTCCATCCGGGATTCCAGGAAATCACTTTTTTCCCTTTATCACGGATATAAGCCACCATTTCGGGCACAAACTGCGGATTGGTAAAATGCACTTCATCTGTTCCAATATGGAGATATGGAACATCAAACGTTTCACAAATCTCATCCAGCAGGAGTTTCAGGATTTTCATTCCTTCCGGACTTTGCATATCATGACGGAAAGTACGGATAAATGCCGCACTATGTCCGGGCATATCAATCTCCGGAATCAACAGTACCTGATGAGCTTTACAGAACATGGTCAACTCTCTCGCTTCCTCCAACGTGTAATATTTACCCGCCATACGAGTCATATTCGCACTATCATTCAACATCGGAAAGATTTTACTTTCCAGACGCCATGCCTGATTTTCCGTCAAGTGCCAATGAAAGGTATTGATTTTAAATCGGGATAATATGGCTATCTCACGTTTCAACTCCTCCAAAGACAAGTAGCTACGCCCTACATCCTGCATGAAACCCCGAATCCTGAAAGCCGGCCAATCAGTGATAGTACCACATTGCAGTCGGATTTTCTTTCCCTTTTCTTCTTTTAGTTGATATAGCGTTTGCATCGCCCAATATACTCCACGCTCTGCTACAGCCTCCACAGTAATTGCCTTTGGAGTAATAGTCAGACGATAAGCCTCATCCTGATTGACAGGTACGTTGTCAATCGCATCAACCAATTTTATATTGATAGAGGATGCCGACTGATCAGTCAGAGTACCTCCCATTTCCGTCACAAACTGCTTCCATTCCAGCGAAAGCACAGGAGTGGAAAGCTGCATTTTCCCCACGACAAAATATCCTTTTGCAAGCACACATTGCTGAGGTTGAGGAAGCAGACGCAAATGATCTGCCCCCAATATATATAAGGTATGGAATAAAAATGCAATCCCCAAAAAGATTCGAAGACTTTTCATCGAATCAAATCTTTCAGTTTTACAGCTTGAAATGTCATGTGGGCTGCACTACTCTCATACAAGATACCAATCGTTTCCCGATCAATCATTGTCAGACAGCTATATCCCCAGCCTTCTCCTTCATCCAGCATTAACTGATGTTCGGGAAGCCAGGTCAGCCCATCGTCCAGGCTAGCTTTAATAGTTATATGATTGCGTCCTCTGGTCGTATTCGGATTCGAGAACAAAAGAATATCTTTATCAAGTACATTATCTTTAGCTTCCACATGGATCAAACTAGCCATACATACAGGTTCCTGCAAGGCCTTCCGAGAGGAAGGATGTTCTGTCCATGTCTTGCCCAAATCTTTTGTAATTGCCACAGCACGGCTTCCTCCACGGTTATCCCGCATATTCAGCATCAGCACTCCGGGCTCTATTTCTACTACTTGCGCTTCGGTTGTATTGGTGCGTGCCATGTTGTGCATCTTCCATGTTTTTCCGCGGTCTTTACTATACATGATACCGGCATTAGGTACACGGGTAGAGTCGATAAACTGAGTAGGGAATACTAAAGTTCCATCACTCATTGTTATTCCCCGTCCCGGTCCCTGAAGTAAGAAATACCAAGAAGGGTCTTTTACTTGTTTGGTTATATTAATCGGTTTCGACCAGGTTTTACCGTCATCCGTACTTTTTGCCATCACCAGTTGTGCCGTTTGATATAGATCCATTCCGGGATGAGAACTCCACCAGGCACGTTGATTACCCATTCCGTGTGTCCATGCGGCAACAACCCAGATTGTATTCGTTTGGGTATCTACCAAAATAGAAGGGTCCCCTACTCCATTCTGTGCAGCTGGCAAACCATCGTATTCACCGAACGAAAGAGGAAGGCGCATCTTTTCCCATGTTTTACCGCCATCCGTGCTTCGGCTCAAACCGACATCTACATATTCCTGCAGATCGACACTGCTATTATAACGGACATCATATACGCCAAGCAGCGTTCCTTTATTTGAAGTTACCAATCCGGGAATACGGAAAGAAGCCGAACCGTCATCACCGGCGTGGCGGACACCCACTGCCATTCGATGAATAATGTCTTTCGGTGACCGTTCTTCACAAATGGCTTCTTTACCATCTATCTTCACTGATTGAAGTTCGGAACTTATTTTAGTGAAAAGAGAAGTTTCCGGCTTCATCTGCAAGCTGATCCAAAAGAAATTAATCCCCGGGAACAACTTATAATGACTCTTCAAAACAACTTTTGCAGAAGGCTGCAAGACTTCCGCACATTTTATCGAATAAGATGGTATTGCTGCCAATGTATTCCCCGGACGGTGACTGGAGATATAATCAACAGGTGCAAATCTGTTCTTTCCTCTATCTTGTAAAGCTTCCGTACCGCCATAATAGAGTTTGACAGCCTGTACATCCGACAGATTGACACTCCTTCCAAAATCCAAAACGATCTCATCCATCATCCGGCTTTCTTTTGCATCTAAACGAAAGTAGAACAATACGTTATCCTGCCGCTCAATTAAAATGGGAATTTGCGTCTGATGTACAAAAACGGTGTCTGAAGCTTTCACAAAGATAGAGCACCCTAACAAGAGAATAAGGGTAAATAAATAATGATTTCTTTTCATAAATGGGGGTATTAGTTAGTTTAACGAAGGCAAAGATAAGATTTTCTCTGCATATATTTAACAGTCAAAGCGACAAACTTGCGTTTTTTACCAAGTTCTCGTAGGACTAGTCAACACTCTGACCACCGTTCTTGCTCTTGTGATCATCGACAGGGTCGGCCGCAAGCAACTGGTCTATTACGGAGTTTCGGGGATGGTTGTCTCCCTCCTGCTGATCGGCATTTACTTCCTCTTCGGTGATTCCTGGGGAGTCTCCAGCCTCTTCCTGCTTGTTTTCTTCCTGTTCTATGTATTCTGCTGTGCCGTCTCCATCTGTGCCGTGGTGTTCGTGCTCCTTTCGGAGATGTACCCCACCAAGGTGCGCGGACTGGCGATGTCCATTGCAGGATTCGCCCTGTGGATAGGAACGTACCTGATCGGACAGTTAACCCCCTGGATGCTCCAGAATCTCACCCCCGCCGGAACATTCTTCCTGTTCGCAGTCATGTGCGTGCCGTATATGCTCATCGTATGGAAACTCGTGCCGGAGACCACAGGAAAGTCACTGGAAGAGATTGAAAGATACTGGACCCGGTCGGAACAGTAGAAGAAAGAAAGAGACCTTAATAACAGTAAACTAACAACAACTGAGAAGTATAGAGAAGCCGCAGGCGGTTTTCTGCATGGCCATTCAAGAAACGTTTCCCGCCTTCGGTGTACCCTATACCTATCTATAATAAAAACAATATTATGGATTTTAAGAAACTAGCGAATCAGTACCGGGATGAATTGTTGGACAATGTCCTTCCATTCTGGCTCGAGCACTCTCAAGATCTTGAGTTTGGCGGTTATTTCAGCTGCCTGGACCGTGAAGGGAAGGTTTTCGATACGGATAAGTTCATCTGGTTGCAGGGACGTGAGGTATGGATGTTCTCCATGCTTTACAACAAAGTGGAAAAACGACAGGAATGGCTGGATTGTGCCGTTCAGGGTGGTGAATTCTTAAAAAAATACGGACATGATGGAAATTATAACTGGTACTTTTCACTCGACCGTTCGGGTAGACCACTGGTAGAACCATACAATATTTTCTCATATACTTTCGCCACGATGGCCTTCGGACAGCTGAGTCTAGCAACTGGTAATCAGGAATATGCGGACATAGCAAAGAAGACTTTCAAGATCATCCTTTCCAAGGTTGATAATCCGAAAGGCAAGTGGAACAAGCTTCATCCGGGTACTCGTAATCTGAAGAACTTCGCCCTCCCGATGATCCTCTGTAATCTGGCTTTGGAGATCGAACATCTCCTGGATCCCGGTTATCTGGAACAGACGATGGAAACCTGTATCCATGAAGTGATGGATGTCTTTTATCGTCCGGAGCTGGGGGGCATCATTGTTGAGAATGTCGATATGGACGGTAATCTGGTGGATTGCTTCGAAGGTCGTCAGGTGACCCCCGGTCATGCTATCGAAGCGATGTGGTTTATCATGGATCTGGGCAAAAGGCTGGACCGACCGGAACTCATACAACAAGCAATGTTAACCACCTTAACAATGCTTGATTACGGTTGGGACAAGCAATGTGGCGGCATCTATTACTTTATGGACCGTAATGGTTGTCCTCCCCAACAATTGGAGTGGGATCAGAAACTTTGGTGGGTGCACATTGAATCCTTGATTTCATTATTGAAAGGTTATCAGCTGACCGGAGATAAAAGATGTCTGGAATGGTTTGAGAAGGTACATGACTACACATGGACACACTTCAAAGATCCGGAATATCCGGAATGGTTCGGTTATCTGAATCGGCAGGGAGAAGTATTGCTGCCACTCAAAGGTGGGAAATGGAAAGGCTGCTTTCATGTACCAAGGGGATTATTTCAATGCTGGAAAGTACTGGAAGAGTTACGAGAAACAAATGAAATTATACATCCATGAAAATCAAATATCTAACATATAATACATTCTTATTTTTATTACCCTGATATGAACAGACAATACTTCTATATAATACTTACAATTTTTCTTTTTACAAGTTGTAGAAAGGATACTGGATCAAGTAACCCAGTATTAGAACAGATGTGCCAGAGATTATTTCCTCAACATGCAGATTCTTTTGAATTTGAATTACTAAATGACTCAAACCAGATGGATCGTTTTATACTAGAATCGGCACACAAGAAAATTCGCATAAAAGGAAATAATAATAATTCTTTGGCCGTAGGTCTTAACCATTATCTGAAATATTACTGCCATACGAATGTATCTTGGTATGCCTCTGATAGCATTGATATGCCCGAAGAGTTACCAGTAATTCCTCAACCAATATCTATCCGTTCTAAGTGTGACAATCGCTTCTTCTTGAACTACTGTACATTTGGATATACAATGCCTTATTGGAAATGGTCTGATTGGGAAAGGTTGATTGACTGGATGGCATTAAATGGAATTACGATGCCATTAGCTATCAGTGGACAAGAGACAGTATGGTATAAGGTCTGGAGCAAATTAGGATTAAACGATGAACAAATACGTTCATATTTCACAGGACCTGCGCACTTGCCCTGGCATCGTATGTCTAATGTAGATTATTGGCAAAGTCCCCTGCCGAAATCATGGTTGGAGCAACAAGAAGTATTACAGAAACAAATATTAAAGAGGGAACGCGACTTTAATATGACCCCTGTTTTACCTGCATTTTCTGGGCACGTACCTAAAGAACTTAAAGCAATCTATCCAGATGCCAAAATTCACGAAATGAGTCAATGGGGAGGATATGATTCAAAATATCGCAGTCATTTTATAGAACCAATGGACTCTCTGTTCAACATCATTCAAAAAATGTATTTGGAAGAGCAGACGGCAATATATGGCACAGATCATATTTATGGAATTGATCCTTTTAATGAGGTTGATTCTCCAAATTGGAATGAAGATTTCCTGGCAAAGGTTTCTAAGAAGATATATGAGTCCATTTATCAAGTAGATGCTGAGGCTAAGTGGTTGCAAATGACATGGATGTTTTACCATGATCAAAAGAAATGGACACAACCCAGAATCCGTTCTTTCCTGGAGGCTGTGCCAGATGACAAACTCATACTGTTGGATTACTATTGTGACAGTACAGAAATATGGAGGAATACGGAAATGTACTACGGAAAACCATATATGTGGTGCTACTTAGGCAATTTTGGTGGAAACTCCATGATGGTCGGAAATCTGGATGATGTTGATGTCAAAATTGAAAAACTCTTTGTAGAAGGTGGTGAGAATGTATATGGCCTAGGAGCTACCTTGGAAGGCTTCGATGTGAATCCTTTTATGTATGAATTTGTATTTGACCAGGCATGGGAGTATCCGTTAACAACTGATCAATGGATTCAAAACTGGGCAAAATGCAGAGGGGGAAATCAAGATAGACATATTCTGAAAGCATGGGATTCATTACATAAAAAAATATATAAAAAGTATGCAACAGCAGGGCAAGCCGTTTTAATGAATGCACGTCCAATGTTAGTGGGCACAGATAGTTGGAATACCTATCCGGACATCACTTACAACAATCGTGACTTATGGGATATTTGGACAGAAATGTTGAAAGCCAGTCATATAAACAATACTGGATATCGATTTGATGTAATAAATGTAGGACGGCAAGTATTAGGAAATCTCTTTTCCTCGTTTAGAGATCATTTCACTCAATGTTATTCAGAAAAAGACATAGATGGAATGAAGAAATGGGCCGATCAAATGGATGCACTATTGATAGATACAGACCGTCTGTTATCCTGTGAAACCAATTTCTCAATCGGTAAGTGGATTGACGATGCACGTTCTTTTGGAAAAACAGAAGCTGAAAAAGAATATTATGAGGAAAATGCACGTTGTATCCTGACAGTATGGGGACAAAAGGCAACCCAGTTAAATGACTATGCAAACAGGGGCTGGGGTGGATTAACTTACAGTTATTATCGTGAACGTTGGAAGCGCTTTACAACAGAAGTAATAACCGCTTCATTATCCGGCCAGAAGTTTGATGAAAAACAATTTTATCAATCAATTACTGACTTCGAATATGAGTGGACATTATCCAAAGAGCACCATCCTATAATTTCTGGAGAGAACCCGATATCTGTCTCTTATACACATCTGACGCTGCCGACGAATAGCCTTGTGTAGATC
>OWJL01000517.1_pt1 | contig 12232 bp, 6 predicted proteins | sample 1732571 | NCBI WGS metagenome assembly OWJL01 (sample SAMN05065730, study PRJEB22554) | human gut metagenome | biome: ENVO:2100002; feature: ENVO:00000062; material: ENVO:00002003 | host: Homo sapiens | place: USA
AGATTACTACGCGTCTCGTGGGCTCGGAGATGTGTATAAGAGACAGAAATAATATGGAACAGATAAAAGAACAACTAACTGACATCAAATCAATGAATATGGACGAGCTCACAGAGTTTATCATATCGCTCGGAGAAAAGAAATTCCGTGCGAAGCAGATATATGAGTGGATTCATGTGAAGCATGTGGACAGCTTTGATGAGATGACCAATATTTCAAAAAAGTTCATACAGGTATTAAAGGACAATGCAATACTCATCTCGCTAAAAAAAGAGGAGGTGCAGGTGTCAAAGCTCGATGGCACGAGAAAATATCTCTTTGCACTCGACGATGGCAATGTCATAGAGAGTGTGCTTATGAAGTACAAGCATGGAAACTCTGTATGCATATCTTCGCAGGTTGGCTGCAGGATGGGGTGCAGATTCTGTGCATCCACTCTTGACGGTCTCGTCAGGGGGCTTAGGCCGTCTGAGATGATTGACCAGATTTATCAGATAGGCAAGGACATAGGAGAGCGCATCTCAAATGTAGTTGTCATGGGCACAGGTGAGCCGCTTGACAATTACGACAATCTGCTGCGCTTTATAGAGCTTCTCACTGATGAAAACGGAATCAATATCAGCCAGCGCAATCTGACAGTTTCCACATGTGGTCTCGTACCGCGCATGAGACAGCTTGCAGATGAAAAGCTTGCTATCACGCTGGCGCTTTCACTGCATGCCTCCAACCAGGAAAAGAGAAAAGCTCTCATGCCGGTTGCAAACAGCTATGATATACATGATGTGGTTGATGCATGCAAATATTATTTTGCACAGACCGGCCGCAGAGTCACCTTTGAGTATAGCCTGGTAGGCGGAGTGAACGATACAGCCGAGGATGCAGCAGAGCTTTCGGCACTCGTACATGGCATGAACTGCCATATAAATCTGATTCCGGTAAACCCGATAAAGGAGCGCGACTACGTGCAGTCCAACAAGGGTGTTATAGAGGCTTTTAAAAATAGGCTTGAAAAAAACGGAATTAATGTTACTATTAGAAGGGAAATGGGCAGAGATATAGACGGTGCCTGTGGACAGCTTCGCAAGAAGCATATAGATAAAGAGAGAGGAATAAACTAGATGAAGACGTTTTCCATTACGGATGCAGGTGCTATTCGTGAGATGAATCAGGATTTTTATTTCTCGTCTGACACTGCAGTAGGAAATCTTCCGAATCTTTTCATCGTAGCAGATGGAATGGGAGGACACAAAGCCGGTGACTATGCTTCCAGATACACTATAGAGCGTGTGGTTGCATCGGTATCGAGAAATGCCGGGGATGAACCGGTATCCATCATCAAAGAGGCTATCAACAAGGCAAATGAGCTTTTGGTGGCTGAGTCTCGTGAGGATGAAGCTAAGCGTGGAATGGGTACCACCTTAGTCATAGGAACTATTATAGGAAACAAGCTTTTTGTGGCCAATATAGGTGACAGCAGGCTTTATATTGTAGGTGGCACAGAGCAGATCAGACAAATTACCAGGGATCATTCACTGGTTGATGAGATGGTCAGGATGGGTGAGATAAATGCCGACGAGGCGAGAGTTCATCCGGACAAGAATATCATCACGAGAGCTGTCGGGGCAGCAGATCATGTGGAGGCAGATTTCTTTGAGGTCGAGCTATGTGAGGACGACAGGATTCTTCTGTGTACAGACGGACTTACCAATATGGTGAGAGATGAAGAAATATGCGATACTATTAGGCAAAATGATAATATCGAGACAGCAGCGTCACAGCTTGTCGCCATGGCCAATGCAAACGGTGGCCGCGATAATATCACTGTAATGATTATTAAACCATTTTAAGACGAGGTAATAACAGATGTTAGAGATAGGAAGTTTTTTATCGGATCGATATGAGATCCTAAGCAAGGTTGGCGCAGGCGGCATGTCCGATGTATACAAGGCAAAAGACCATATACTGAGCCGTTTTGTAGCTATAAAGGTTTTAAAGCAGGAGTTTTCGGAGGATAGTTCATTTGTGACCAAGTTCCGTGCTGAGGCACAGTCAGCAGCAGGACTTGAGCATCCGAATATCGTAAATATCTATGATGTAGGCAGCGAGAATGGTCTGTACTACATTGTCATGGAGTATGTCGAGGGCATCACACTTAAGACTTATATCGAGAAAAAGGGCCAGCTGTCATTCAAGGAGTCTGCAAGTATTGCAATCCAGGTGGCAAGGGGCATAGAGGCCGCTCACAATAAAAATATCATCCACCGTGATATCAAGCCGCAGAATATCATTATTTCTACAGATGGCAAGGTAAAGGTGACAGACTTTGGAATTGCAAAGGCTACATCTTCAAATACAATAAGCTCAGATGTGATGGGCTCAGTACACTATGCATCTCCGGAGCAGGCAAGAAACGGCTTCGTCGATGGCAGAAGTGATATTTACTCACTGGGAATCGTAATGTTTGAGATGGTTACAGGCCGTGTGCCGTTTGACGGTGATACCACAGTGGCAGTTGCACTGCAGCACCTACAGGAGGAGATTGCAAGGCCAAGCATCTACGCACCGGATCTGCCAATCAGCTTTGAGAAAATCATCTTAAAGTGTACACAAAAGACACCGGACCGCAGATACCAGACTATTGAGGAGCTTCTCACAGACATAAGGCGCTCTCTTGCGCATCCTGATGAGGATTTCGTCACAATAGCACCACTCGTTGACGGTGGCAAGACCAAGGTTATAAGCCCGGAGGAGCTTGACAAGATAAAAGAGGGCAGAGGTGTCGCAGAGGACTTAAACGATGATGATACCGATGCAGATAATGATGATGAGTATGCTGACGATGATGATGATGATGAATATGATGAGTCACTCTTAGACGACGATGATGACGAAGAAGACGATGACGATGATGATGACGGCAAGCTTTTAAATCCAAAGATGGATAAAGCAATCACAATCATGGGTATAGTAACAGCCGTAATCATTGTAATAGTTATCATATATCTTGCACTTTCAGTGGCAGGAGTGTTTAAGTTTGGCGGCAAAAAGAATTCAGAGTCACAGCAGACAGAGTCACAGACACAGACCGAGTCTGAATCAGAGTCAGAGACACAGACTGAGACAGAGGGCCAGATGATTGACATCAGAGGCATGTCAGTGGAGGATGCTCAGAAGGCAGTAGACCGCTTAAAGCTTGACCTCACAGTATTTGCATTTGAGACAAAGCAGTCAGATCAAAAGGACGGCACAATCCTTGAGCAGGATGTCAAGGCCGGAGATACAGTAAAGCGTGGTTCACAGATTAATGTAGTTATCGCAGGAAAAGGTGATAATACATCAGAGATGGTCAAGATACCAAGTGTAATCGGAAAGACCAAGAGCTCGGCAAAGAGTACACTCGAGTCAGCAGGCTTTAGTGTCACCTTCGAGTATGGAGATTACAATGACAGTGTAGCAGCAGATGTAGTAACAGCACAGTCACCATCAGCAAAGAAACAGGCCGCAAAGGGCAGCACAGTAACAGTCACCCTCTCACCGGGCCAGAAGCCAATCACCGTGCCAAACGTAGTAGGTGCCTCACAGTCACATGCAGAAAGCGCCCTCGCAGGAGCAGGGCTCAAGTACACCTATGCCGACTCCCAGTACAGCGACACAGTACCCGCCGGCAGCGTAATCAGCCAGACCAAATCCGGTGAAACCGTAGCCGCAGGCACCACAATCACACTGACACTCAGTAAGGGTAAGCAGCAGGTTTCAAAGAGCGTAAATAAGACATTGTCACTTGGAATAGAAAATGCAAAGGTAGTAGATGGTTCATATACCTTAAAAGGCAGTGATGGACAGACATACGCAAGTGGAACAGTAACTTCAGCAGAGGTTTCAGTATCCGGAACAATGAATTGTGCATCCGGTAAAATAACGGTAACATGGAAATATACAGTTCCATCATTGGATGGAGATGGAAATGAAGTTGAGGGTGAAGTTCAGACAAAGACAGAAACAGTAGAAGTACAGTAAGCCACCGGATAGCACCCACAAAGTGGGTGCTATCCGCACCCCACTACCGCATCAACCCGCGGACGAAAACCTGAACTCGCGGAGAGGAACTAAGGAAGCGGGGCAGGCATGTGTTCCGAGGAAAAAATATGAAATGCCCCGGGGTACCATAAACCTACCGAGGAAAGAACAGGGCATAGCAAGCCTTAGCCTGTCCGTAGGAGAGCCCGGGGTTTGCTTCATATTTTTTAAGAGGAATATATGCCTGCCCCCGCCACCCACACAACCTCAAAGCGCGGCATGCATCCCCGCCGAAAGCGTGACTCCTGCAAATACAAAAGCACACAAGGAAAACCATGACAGGAAAAATTATTAAAGGAATTGCCGGCTTCTACTACGTCTACGTAGAAGAAACCAAAGAAGCAAAAGAAACTGCCACAGGCGGCACTCTCTACGAGTGCAAAGCAAAAGGCACCTTCAGAAAACAAAAGATAAAGCCACTGGTAGGCGATATCGTCGACATAGCAGTCCTCGATGATGAAAAGCACATAGGCAATGTCGAGCGTATACTGCCACGGAAAAACGAACTTATCAGGCCGGCTGTGTCCAATATAGACATGGCCCTGGTTATTTTTGCATCCGCAAAGCCGGATCCCAATTTCAACCTGCTTGATAGGTTTTTGTGTATGATGGAGTACCAGCATGTCCCGGTTACTATATGCTTCAACAAAAAGGACTTAATCACACCTAAAGAGCAGCAGGAGCTTAAAAGCATATACGAGCCGGCTGGCTATAGAGTGCTTTTTACCAGCACGAAAACAGGTGAGGGCATAGATGAGATAAAGCACATTTTAGAGGGAAGGACGACCACGGTTGCAGGTCCCTCGGGAGTTGGCAAGTCATCTATCATCAACTGTCTGCAGGATGATGTTCAGATGGAGACCGGACATATAAGTGAGAAAATAGAGCGCGGAAAGCATACGACCAGACATTCTGAGATTATCCCTATAAAGGATGGCACGTATATCATGGATACACCGGGCTTTAGCTCGATGGATGTGCCGGGCTTTGAAAAGGAAGATCTGTGGACATGTTATCCGGAGTTTGTAGAGTATGAGCCATATTGCAGGTTTCAGGGCTGCAGTCATATAAATGAGCCGGACTGCGGTGTGAAGGAAGCTCTTGCAGATGGGAAAATATCGCAGGTGCGGTATGATAATTATAAGCTTTTATATGAGGAGCTTAAAAACAGACAAAAGTATTAATTTAAAGCATAATCAAACGGAGGAAAACATGAACTGTTTATCACCATCAATTTTATCAGCGGATTATTCAATACTCGGAGAGCAGCTTAAGCAGCTTGATGAGGCCGGAGCACAGTATGTGCATATAGATGTTATGGACGGCAGCTTCGTTCCAAGCATATCAATAGGACTGCCAGTCATAAAGACAATCAGAAAGTGCACAGAGCGTATGTTTGATGTGCATCTGATGATAGATGAGCCGGTCAGATATATAGATGATTTTGCGACAGCAGGAGCAGATATCATCACAGTCCATGCGGAGGCATGTAAGCATCTTGACAGGACTATCGAGGCAATAAAGGAAAAGGGTATACTGGCAGGTGTAGCATTAAATCCGGCTACTCCGCTCTCAGCCATAGAGTATGTGCTTCCAAAGGTGGACATGGTGCTTATCATGACTGTAAATCCGGGCTTTGGAGGACAAAAGCTTATTCCGTACACTGTAGACAAGGTACGCGACTTAAAGGCACTTCTTGAGAAAACCGCAAATAAGGCTGATATCGAGGTGGACGGTGGTGTTAATCTAGAGAACGTGGAGACACTGCTTGCAGCAGGAGCCAATATCATTGTTGCGGGAAGTGCGGTGTTTAGCGGAGATATAGAAGAAAATATAAAGGGTTTTCTGAATATCATGATGTAACAGATGCAGGTTAAAACAAAAATGCTTCCGGGCCTGTAGCAAATGTGGATATGTTATTTATAAGAAGGTGGATAAAATGAGGTATTTGATTGTATGTGGTGGAAAAATAGATAAGGAATTCGGCTTAAATGAGATAAAGACTGACGGAATAGATGCCATAATTGCGGCTGACAGCGGAATGGATTTCTTGTACGAAAACGGTGTCACGCCTGATATAATTGTAGGTGATTTCGATTCAGCCACAACAAAGGCCTTGGAGTTTTTTGAGAGAAAGGGACAGACCGAGATACACAGGCTCAATCCCATAAAGGATGATACTGATACAGAGTATGCCATAAGACTTGCCATAAGAGAGGGTGCACGAAGCATAGTGGTGCTTGGAGCAACAGGAAGCAGAATAGACCATGTGCTCGGCAATATTTCACTCTTGGGAATAGGATTGGAAAGTAAAACTGATATCAGCATTATCGACACAAACAACCGTATAAGGATGGCGGATAAGCCCGTAACCATTGAAAAATCAGCCCAATATGGCAGGTTTGTTTCGCTTATAGCAGTGACAGACGACAATGAGGTGAGCCTTAGAGGCTTTAAGTATCCTGTTACGGATTATTCCTTTGACAGGTTTACATCGCTTGGCATATCCAATGAAATAATTGATGACCATGCAGTGATTGATATCCATAGAGGAAAATTTATCATTATTGAGTCAAAAGATTGACTTTTTAGGAATTTTGGGCTACTATGGTTTTAGGATTATTTCGGAAAAGCCTGATTACAGGAGGATTGATATACACTGTGTCGGCTTTGGAACATGATGGGGTAATTAGATGATAGAGAAGTATTATAGCGGGGTAATCGAGCAGATTTACAATCGCATAGGAAAAGAGACTCGAAATATCGTAATGGCGAATTATAGCAATGATTTTTCGATTGAAAATCTTGAGGTTATAAGACGTTATCAAAGCAATGAGGATAACGTCTTTTTTGCATACAGTGAGTTCTCTTACAATACGCTGGTCGGAGCTTATGAGCCATTTTTGGACATCATATGCAATATGCACAGGCGCTTTATAGGCGGAAGCTTTGATGATTTCCAGAAGGAGTGCGGTGTGTACTATCTGCACAGACAGGTGTTAAACAGCTATTATGAGACAGGTGAGTGCTTCAGAGAGGAGACAGTGCTGTTAAATGAGGTGGCATATGAGCAGAGACGCATGACGATGGCCATAGCTGACATGCTCAAGAAGCTTTCTGAGGTGAAGCCTTTGATGATTGTGATAAACAGATTCCAGATGGCGTCTAAGAGTTCAATTGAGACCATCAAGTATCTGATTGACAATCCATGCGCCAATATCGGTATCGTGTTAGGTGTCAATGCCATAGTCAAGGGTACTGACAGTACTGTTGAGGTGTGGGATCGTATAGTTGAGTCGCTTGAGGACAGGAGCGCCATATACTATATAGGCAGTGCCGGACCGCTTAAAAATAACGTAAAAACTACAAATGATGATGAGCTGTATATCACTATGAACTTTGAGCAGAGCATCCAGGAAGCATCAAATATCATGGAGTTTCTGGATTTTGAGCAGGCAAGGAGAGGCTGCCGCATTATAGAGCATAAGCTTAAGTTTGAGGATGCATGGATTGATGAGAAAAGCCTGCGCCGCTTTTATATGGTCTATGCAAGGACGTCTGTTTTACTTGGAGAGATGTCCAAAGCGATTGAGCTCACGAATGAATACAAGGCGCTGATACCGGAAAATGACAGTGAGCATTATCTTTCGCTGTATTATTTCATGAAGGGCACCTGCTATATGTATCAGGGCAAGCTTGAGAAGGCCGGAAACAGTGCAAAGAGTGCCTATGACTATGCAGTTTTGGCAGAGGATGACACACTGATATTTAAGGCAGAGCTTTTGTCAGTCATGATAAAGATGTCAGGCTGGTACAATATATTCTTCTGTGTACAGGATATACCTGTCAGTGATGAAATTATAGAAAAGCTCATAAAGCACGGCTACAGGAATCATTTGGCACATATATATATTTACGCATACGACAATAGCCGGGATGTGGTGAAGCAGTCCTTTTATGATGAATCATTACTAAAGCATTTTACGAAGGGGCTTGAGCTTGCGAAGGAGATAGGAAATGAGCAGCTTGTGTATGATGCATATCAGAAGACTATTATGCTTGCCAGCACAAGCGGTCTCAATGAGATAGCCTTTTTATATGTTATCCGTACATACGAGTTCATGAAGGGGCACGGCAATATATATGTTGCGAGAGTGCTTACGTCTATAGGCTACAATTTAAGTGCCATGGGTAAAAATGAGCTGGTTGACAATTATTACAATGCTGCAATCAATATGTTATATTACCTGAAGATGCCGGAGGATATAGCTGAGGTGTATTATAACAAGTCTCTTAACTATATCATGCAGGGCAATTATAAGGAGGCTGTCCATGCACTTTTAGTTGCCATGAAGACTATTATAAAGCTTCATCTAAACAGCTTAAGAGTGTGCAACACGAGTAAGGTATATGCGCTTCTTGCGCTTGCATCTATATTTTCGGGTGACAGATTCAGCTGTGAGCGCTATCTGCTCAGCTGCAAGCAGTTTCTTAATTATGTCATCTACAGAGTAATTGACACCACAAGAACTGAGGCAGTCCATGACTATTCCAGATGCGATGATGAGATGTTCCTTTACTCCTTTGCATCAGCCATGCTCTTGTGGCACGATGGTGAAAAGGAAGAAGCCTTTTTACGTTTTGAGGATGCGGAGAGATATCTCGTTAATGCGGAGGGAAACGAATTTTTTGCATATTCGATATACAGGGAAAGCAGGATGAAGCTGTTTGAGCTGCTCGGCAAAAATGAGCTTATAGAGCATGAGAGAATACTTTTAGAGGCACACAATAAAAGGATGCATGAAATAGCAGAGGCAGCTCCGCTTGACATGTTAAAAAATATCAACCTAGAGTCACTGAGTGATGGCCATATCAATGAGCGGCAGATTAATATGCTTGTAAAGCAGCATGGGCTCGAAAAGGATTATCAGGGCTCAAAGCGTCAGATGGAGTTTATTTCCATATGGCAGACCATTATCGATGTCAATGACCAGAAGAAGGACACCATGATTGAAAATGCCATGAGCAATTTCATCAATCATTTCAGTCTTGACTGTGCGCTGATCATAGATCTGCACGCGAAGGAGCCACAGGTGCTTTATAATGATACGGGCTGTGATATGACAGATGAGGTTATAAAGGGCATATGTGATATCATGATAGACTATCCGGAGGGCATTGCCACATCAAAGATTGCAGAGGGCTTCTACGAGTATGAAAATGTCATCTCGTACTTCGGAGTGGATGATGTATGTTCATTTGTAGCGGTGCCTTTTATCAAGAATGATGCGCTTTCAAGTGTTCTCATAGCATATGTGCGAATGAAGGATAACTGGCATGGCTCCATAGAGCGATACATGCTCAACGAGGATGATTTGAGCATTTTCAAGCTATTATTCAGAGAGCTTGAGTATTCAATTGCCCGTATTGAGGCCAATGAGAAGGCCAATGAGATGAACAGGAGACTCAAGCAGGCAGCAGTTACCGATATGCTGACAGGTATATACAACAGAGCAGGTATGTATCAGGAGATTGAAAAGCTTGAGAAGCGCATAAGTGTGACATCCGGTGGTATGGATGTGGGGCTTATGTTTATTGACCTGGACAACTTCAAGCATTATAATGATACGTATGGTCATGATGTAGGAGATCTGATACTTAAGGAGATGGCCTTTGTGTTCATGAAAGTTGCTAAGGACAGAGGCTTTGTGAGCAGATATGGCGGTGATGAGTTTATCATAGTTATTGAGTCCTGTGCCAGATACGAGCTTGAGAATATTGCGAAGGACATCTATGCGAGGATTGCAGAGGCTGATGGCTTCAGCAGCCAGATAAAGAAATATCTGAATCATGACGTAGAGTTTAATGAGGAGAAGAATATCACTTGTTCTATTGGTATTTCATATGAGAGAAATGTCACCAGTGAGAGCCAGATTACTGAGCTGATTAAAAAGGCGGACGATCTGATGTATACAGTAAAGACAGGCGAGAAAGGACACTATGCATTCTTTTAAATCAGATGAATTTAAGATAAGAGTATTGACAAAGGATGATGCGGAGGAATACAATGCACTGCTTCGTTATGCTTTTCAGGTAACAGAGGCAGATCTTGCCGAGACCGGTTGGAAGGATGATGAAATCAAGCAGTCGAAGTTTCCGGTGCTTGAGAGAGCTGATGTGCTTGGCTGCTTCAATATCATAGACAAAAAAGAGGAGCTTGTGGCTCAGTTTGCGGTATATCCGCTCGATATGAATATATATGGTGAGCGCTACGAGGTGGGCTTTGTCACAAGCGTGTGCACGTATCCTGAGTACACAGGCCATGGTCTCATGAAGAAGCTTATGAGAAAGAGTCTTACGAGGATGCGCGATAGCAACAAGTCGTTTGCTCTTTTGTATCCATACTCCATACCTCTTTACAGAGGGCTTGGTTGGGAGATTATCTCAAACAAGATGACATATGTGATAAAGGACAGACAGATTCCTACAAAGCTTAAGGAGCCGGGCTATGTGCGCCGTGTGCAGTGGGATGACGAGCAGTTTAAGAAGCTTCATACTCACTTTGCCGCGAAGACTCACGGCTGTCTGTACAGAAACAATCTGGCTTGGGAGGAGTACTTCCGCTGGGATGAGGACGATACGATGGTCGCCATCTACTATAACGAGGATGATGAACCGTGTGGCTATATGGTGTATCTTATCAGCTCCGATGTCATGCACATCAAGGAGCTCATCTACTTAAACCGTGAGGCGCAGCTTGGTCTGTGGGAGTACATTCATGCGCACGATTCCATGATTGATGAGGTCAGAGGCAACAACTATTACAGCGAGCCCATCGCTTTTGAGCTCGATGACAGTGATATCAAGGAGACAATAAGACCATACGCCATGGGCAGAATCATCGACGTGGCGCAGTTTATTTCACAGTATAACTGTGATCCGGATGGCCCGGGCGGCTGCTTTAGCTTTGAGATAGCAGATGACCTTCTTCCGTGGAACAATGGCACATTTGTCATTGATTTTGAGAAAGGGCACTGTGCTCTCACCGACAAAAATCCACAGTATCACCTAAGCATGTCTATTGGCACGTTTACCACACTGCTTTTAGGCTACAAGAGTGCTGAGAAGCTTTTGCAGATGGGCAAAATACAGACTACATATGATGCTGTTGCAAAGCTTGACGATATTTTATATCATGAGATACCATATGTATCTGACTACATATAATGATAAAAGGTCAAAAGGTAAAGGAAAATAATATGTCAAATTATGTGATTAGCTGCTGTTCAACAGCAGATCTTACCAGGGAGCATATGCTCGAGAGAAATATTAAGTACGCATGCTTTCACTATGAGCTTGACGGTAAAGAGTATATGGATGATTTAGGACAGTCCATGCCACTGCCGGATTTCTACAAGGCAATGGAGGCAGGTGCCATGACAAAGACCTCGCAGATCAATCAGGAGGAGTACATGGAGTACTTCAGACAGTTTCTGGATGAGGGATATGATGTGCTTCACTGTACACTAAGCTCCGGTATATCAGGTACAGTCAACTCGGCAAGGCTTGCAAAGGAGGCTATCGAGGAGGAATACCCTGACAGAAAGATATATGTGATTGATTCGCTGGCAGCATCGTCAGGCTTTGGTCTTTTGATGGATAAGCTTGCTGACCTTAGGGATAGCGGCATAGATATTGATACACTGGCTGATTGGACCATGGAGCACAGACTTGAGGTGAATCACTGGTTCTTCTCATCAGACCTTACATTTTTTATCAGGGGCGGCCGTATCTCAAAGACCGCGGGATTCGTGGGAAATGTGCTGAATATCTGTCCTTTCATGAATGTGAGCAATGAGGGAAAGCTTATTGTGCGTGAGAAAATCCGCACCAAAAAGAAGGCAATAAAGGAGATGCTTGTGAAGATGCAGGCACTCTGCAAGGATGGTGCCGATTATTCGGATAAGGTCTATATATCAAATTCTGCATGCTATGAGGATGCTAAAGCCGTAGCTGATCTGATTGAGGCTGCCTTCCCTAAGATGAAGGGCAAAGTAGAGATAAATGATATCGGTACGACTATAGGAAGCCACACCGGTCCGGGAACTGTCTCTTATACACATCTCCGAGCCCACGAGACGCGTAGTAATCTCGT
>OWJL01000544.1_pt1 | contig 11946 bp, 8 predicted proteins | sample 1732571 | NCBI WGS metagenome assembly OWJL01 (sample SAMN05065730, study PRJEB22554) | human gut metagenome | biome: ENVO:2100002; feature: ENVO:00000062; material: ENVO:00002003 | host: Homo sapiens | place: USA
CGAGATTACTACGCGTCTCGTGGGCTCGGAGATGTGTATAAGAGACAGATCTAAATTGGCTACAGCATTGAAGTCTCAGGTGGAACTGGAGCATAAGAACGTTTCTGCTGAAGAGTTCAATAAGATGTTTGCATAAGAGTAATGTGAGCCTACGGCTAAAATTTATAAAGAAACACAGAGTTTGACAAACTATAACTCTGTGTTTTTTTGTGTCTCTGTGTTCTTTTTTGTTTCTTTGTATCCTTATAAATTAAAAAATAGAAAGAAATGGATGATTTTAGAAAATACGCTACCAAGCATCTTGGTATGAACAGTTTGGTGCTGGACGATGTGATTAAATCACAAGCCGGCTATTTGAATCCCTATATCCTCGAGGAACGCCAGCTCAATGTAACGCAGTTGGACGTGTTTTCCCGTCTGATGATGGACCGCATCATTTTCCTCGGTACGCAGGTTGATGACTATACAGCCAATACTTTGCAGGCTCAGTTGCTTTATCTGGATTCGGTGGATCCGGGCAAGGATATTTCCATCTATATCAATTCGCCGGGCGGTTCGGTATATGCCGGTCTGGGTATTTATGATACCATGCAGTTCATCAGTAGTGATGTGGCTACCATCTGTACTGGAATGGCGGCAAGCATGGCAGCCGTATTGCTGGTTGCCGGTGCCGAAGGCAAACGCTCCGCATTGACCCACTCCCGCGTGATGATACACCAGCCGATGGGAGGTGCCCAGGGGCAGGCCTCGGATATTGAAATCACGGCACGTGAAATCCAGAAGTTGAAGAAAGAACTTTATACCATTATCGCCGACCACTCCCACACTCCCTTTGACAAGGTATGGGCAGATTCTGACCGTGACTACTGGATGACAGCCCAGGAAGCCAAAGAATATGGTATGGTAGATGAGGTTTTGATTAAAAAATAAATATGGCAGATTCAAGAAAGAATAAAAATAGATGCAGTTTTTGCGGTCGCACCGAAGATGAAGTCGGATTTCTCATAACGGGGATGAATGGCTATATCTGCGACAGTTGCGCCACCCAGGCTTATGAGATTACTCAGGAGGCTTTGGGGGCTGGCAAGAAGGCAAGTGCCACGAAGCTGAATCTGAAAGAACTTCCTAAACCCGTAGAAATAAAGAAGTTCCTCGATCAATATGTCATTGGTCAGGACGATGCCAAGCGTTTCTTGTCTGTGTCGGTGTACAACCATTACAAACGTCTGCTCCAGAAGGACGGCGGTGATGATGTGGAGATTGAAAAATCGAACATCATCATGGTAGGCAGTACCGGTACGGGAAAGACGTTATTGGCGCGTACTATCGCAAAGTTGCTGCATGTTCCTTTTACTATTGTAGATGCAACAGTTCTGACAGAGGCAGGTTATGTGGGTGAGGACATTGAAAGCATTTTGACACGTCTGCTCCAGGTGGCGGATTATAACGTGCCCGAGGCAGAGCAAGGGATCGTGTTTATTGATGAGATAGACAAAATAGCGCGCAAGGGTGATAATCCTTCCATAACCCGTGATGTGAGTGGTGAAGGCGTGCAGCAGGGATTGCTGAAACTGCTGGAAGGTTCTGTGGTGAATGTGCCTCCCCAGGGTGGGCGCAAGCATCCCGACCAGAAAATGATTCCGGTCAATACCAAGAATATTCTGTTCATTTGCGGTGGGGCTTTCGATGGCATTGAAAAGAAAATTGCCCAGCGGCTGAATACGCACGTTGTCGGGTATAGCGCTGTACGCAATACGGCAACCATTGATAAGAGCAACATGATGCAGTACATTGCTCCGCAGGATTTGAAGTCGTTCGGACTGATTCCCGAGATTATCGGCCGCCTTCCGGTGCTGACTTATCTGAATCCGTTGGACCGTGCGGCATTGCGCTCCATTCTTACGGAACCGAAGAATTCCATCATCAAGCAATACATCAAACTGTTTGAGATGGACAATGTGAAGCTGACGTTTGAAGATGCTGTATTTGAATATATCGTGGATAAAGCGGTAGAATATAAGTTGGGAGCCCGCGGCTTGCGTTCCATTGTGGAGACAATTATGATGGATGCCATGTTCGAAATTCCGTCAGAACAGAAGGACAATTTTGTTGTGACGTTGGACTACGCCAAGCGCCAGCTTGAAAAGGCAAATATAGCACGACTGCAAAGTGCTTAAGAATCAGATGGTAATACGGGGTAAAACCGACTATTTTACTTTTTATTGAAAAATATTCGATGGATTATGCTTGAAATTTAAGAAGTTGTTTATAACTTTGTTAGGGTTCTTTGTGAAAACAAGGCGGAGTACCACTATTAAAAGTTAACTCAATAAACAACAACCTAATGAATCATGGCAGGGAAGAAGATTAATTTGACAGACCAGCTGAAGAAATACTTCGGGTTCGATACATTTAAAGGAAATCAGGAAGCAATCATAGAGAATCTGTTGGCGGGTAATGATACATTCGTGTTGATGCCTACCGGTGGTGGAAAATCTTTGTGCTACCAACTGCCGTCCTTGTTGATGGAGGGCACGGGTATCGTGATTTCTCCTCTGATTGCCTTGATGAAGAATCAGGTCGATGCGATGCGTAACTTCAGCGAAGAGGATGGGATAGCCCACTTCATCAATTCTTCCCTAAACAAGAGCGCGATAGACCAGGTCCGGTCCGACATACTCAGTGGTAAGACAAAGCTGTTGTATGTAGCTCCGGAATCACTGACGAAGGAAGAGAATGTGGAGTTTCTGAAAACGGTGAAGATTTCGTTCTATGCCGTGGACGAAGCCCATTGTATTTCTGAATGGGGTCATGACTTCCGTCCTGAGTATCGCCGCATCCGTCCCATTATCAATGAAATAGGAAAAGCCCCTCTGATAGCGTTGACTGCGACGGCTACACCGAAAGTGCAGCATGACATCCAGAAGAATCTGGGTATGGTGGATGCGCAGGTGTTCAAGTCATCGTTCAACCGTCCGAATCTCTATTATGAGGTACGCCCCAAGACTGCAAATGTAGACCGGGACATCATCAAGTTCATTAAGAACAATCCCGAAAAGTCAGGCATTATCTATTGCCTGAGCCGGAAGAAAGTGGAGGAACTTGCTGAAATCCTGCAGGCAAACGGAATCAATGCCCGTGCCTATCATGCCGGAATGGATTCGGCTACACGAACACAGAACCAGGATGATTTCCTGATGGAAAAAATTGATGTGATTGTAGCTACCATTGCTTTTGGTATGGGGATTGACAAACCGGATGTGCGCTATGTCATCCATTACGATATACCCAAAAGTCTGGAAGGATATTACCAGGAGACCGGACGTGCCGGAAGAGATGGAGGAGAAGGGCAGTGTATTACTTTCTATACCAATAAAGACTTGCAGAAGCTCGAGAAGTTTATGCAAGGCAAACCTGTAGCAGAGCAGGAAATTGGCAAGCAGCTTCTGCTGGAGACTGCTGCGTATGCCGAATCTTCCGTATGCCGCCGAAAAGCATTGCTTCATTACTTCGGCGAAGAATATATAGAAGAAAATTGTGGTAATTGTGACAATTGTTTAAATCCGAAAAAACAAGTGGAAGCTCAAGAATTATTGTGTACCGTGATTGAAGCTATTCTCGCGGTGAAAGAAAATTTTAAAGCGGACTATATTATAGACATAATACAAGGTAAGGAAACTTCAGAAGTGCAGGCGCATCTGCATGAAGATCTCGAAGTGTTCGGCTCTGGTATGGGCGAAGAAGACAAAACGTGGAATGCTGTGATCCGTCAGGCACTTATTGCCGGTTACCTGAGTAAGGATGTCGAAAACTATGGCTTGCTGAAAGTGACAGATGACGGTAAGAAGTTCCTTAAACATCCCAAATCATTCAAAATAGTGGAAGACAATGACTTTGAGGATGTGGAAGAGGAAGCACCTGCACGTGGAGGCGGTGCGTGTGCGGTAGACCCGGCATTGTACTCCATGTTGAAGGACTTACGAAAGAAGTTGTCCAAGAAGTTGGAAGTGCCTCCTTATGTCATTTTCCAAGACCCGTCTTTGGAAGCGATGGCGACCATATATCCGGTGACTTTGGACGAGTTGCAGAACATACCGGGTGTAGGAGCCGGAAAGGCAAAACGCTACGGCGAGGAATTCTGTAAACTCATTAAGCGGCACTGTGAGGAGAATGAGATTGAACGTCCCGAGGACTTGCGTGTGCGTACTGTGGCCAATAAGTCAAAAATGAAGGTGGCCATCATTCAGGCCATTGACCGTAAGGTGGCATTGGATGACATTGCCATGTCAAAGGGCATTGAGTTTGAAGAGCTGCTGGATGAGATAGAAGCTATCGTCTACTCCGGAACGAAATTGAATATCGACTATTTCTTGGAGGATATTATGGATGAAGACCACTTGCTGGATATCTATGATTATTTCAAGGAATCTACCACTGATAAGATTGACGATGCTCTGGATGAGTTGGGTGATGACTTTACGGAAGAAGAGGTACGTTTGGTACGCATCAAGTTTATTTCAGAGATGGCAAACTGATTGGTTTTAGTTGATAAAAAAGAAAAAAATGTTGCGTGCAAGTATACGGAATGGAATAAAAACCGTATATTTGCACGCAATAAATTTTAAACGCATAGCCCTATGTCATTTATTGCTGATAAGATTGTAATGGATGGATTAACTTATGACGACGTACTGTTAATCCCCGCTTATTCTGAAGTCTTGCCCAAAACAGTCGAACTCTCGACTAAGTTTTCACGAAACATTGAGTTAAAAATCCCGTTTGTAACTGCTGCCATGGATACGGTTACCGAAGCGAAGATGGCTATTGCCATTGCTCGCGAAGGTGGTATCGGAGTTATTCATAAGAATATGTCCATTGAGGAGCAGGCACGTCAGGTAGCTATTGTGAAGCGTGCCGAAAACGGTATGATTTATGACCCGGTGACTATCAAGAGAGGTTCTACGGTAGCTGATGCGCTGGCTTTGATGGCTGAATACAAGATTGGTGGTATTCCGGTGGTAGATGATGAAAGATATTTGGTAGGCATTGTTACCAATCGTGACCTTCGTTTTGAGAAAGATATGAATAAGCGTATCGATGAGGTAATGACTAAGGAGAACATCATTACTACCAATCCTACGACGGATATGGAGGCTGTTTCTCAAATTCTGCAAGAACATAGAATCGAGAAGTTGCCGGTAGTAGATAAAGACAACAAATTGGTAGGTCTGATTACCTATAAGGATATTACCAAGGCAAAGGATAAACCTATGGCGTGCAAGGATAGCAAAGGTCGTCTGCGCGTTGCTGCCGGAGTGGGAGTGACGAATGACACTTTGGAGCGCATGCGGGCTTTGGTGGATGCAGGGGCGGATGCCATTGTCATTGATACGGCTCACGGACATTCCAAGGGGGTTATTGAAAAATTGAAAGAAGCCAAGGCTAACTTCCCTCATATTGATATTGTTGTTGGTAATATTGCTACCGGTGAAGCTGCGAAGGCATTGGTCGAGGCTGGTGCTGATGGAGTAAAGGTGGGCATCGGTCCGGGTTCCATCTGCACTACCCGTGTAGTTGCCGGTGTGGGTGTTCCTCAGTTGTCTGCGGTTTATGATGTGGCAAAGGCACTGAAGGACACGGGTATTCCTTTGATTGCCGATGGCGGTTTGCGTTACTCGGGCGACGTAGTGAAGGCGTTGGCTGCCGGTGGTTACAGCGTGATGATCGGTTCGCTGGTTGCCGGAACGGAAGAGTCTCCGGGCGATACGATTATTTTCAACGGTCGTAAGTTCAAGTCCTATCGGGGTATGGGGTCGCTGGAAGCTATGGAAAATGGTTCCAAGGACCGCTACTTCCAAAGCGGTACCAGTGACGTGAAGAAATTGGTTCCAGAGGGCATTGCTGCCCGCGTTCCTTATAAAGGTACTTTGTATGAAGTGATTTATCAGTTGGTTGGCGGTCTGCGTGCCGGTATGGGCTATTGCGGTGCAGCCAATATAGAGAAACTGCACGATGCCAAGTTTACCCGCATTACTAATGCAGGTGTACTCGAAAGCCATCCGCATGATGTATCTATAACCAGTGAGGCACCGAACTATAGCCGTCCAGAGTAAGATAATAACAAAATAATAGTGAATGCCCGGAGAGAGATTGCCGCTTTCCGGGCATTTTGTTTATATTTGCAGCCGTATAAAAAGAACGGATGGTGCTTATGGTTAGATTGTTTTGGGTGTTTTTCTTCCTCGGGTTCGGATTGGCTGTTTCGGCCCAGGACGATCCGGTACTGATGCGTATCAATGGAAAGGAGGTCCTCCGTTCTGAATTCGAACGTAGCTATAATAAGGGCGGTACCTCTGTCGGTGCAGGCCGGAAGGCATTGGATGCATATGTGAATAAGTTTATAGACTTCAGGCTGAAAATAGAGGCTGCCGAAGTTGCGGGATTGGATACTTCCCGTGTCTTCCAGAAGGAGCAGGATGAGTATCGCCGCTGTCTGATTAAATCATACTTGACAGATGAGGAGACGGCAGAGCAGGAGGCACGGCAGTATTATGACAAGATGAAATCCGGCCGGCGTGCGGGCCGGGTATATGTGAAGCATATTTTTAAATATCTTCCCCAGAATATTTCCGGTCATACCTTGCGTGAGATGGAGTCCAGGATGGATTCTATCTACAGGGCTCTTGCAAAGGAAGGGGGAGCTGTGCCGTCTTTCGATGCTTGCGTCGAGCAATTTTCCGATGAGAAGAAAGCGTTTTGGGTGGGTTGGCTGCAGATGCCGGTGGAGTTTGAGGATATTGTATTCGGGTTGAATGCCGGAGAGATTTCCCGTCCGTTCCTCACTCCTCAAGGCATTCATATCGTGAAAGTACTCGAACAGCAGGAAATCCTTCCTTTTGAGAGGATGAAGGACAAGATAATCCGTTGTCAAACCCGTCGTCATGGAATGGATAAAGGAACGCGGGCTTTTGTGGATAAACTGAAGAAAGAATATCACTATATGCCGGATAAAGCCGGTATCGACGAACTGCTGGCCAAAGGAAGCACTTCCCGTGTATTGTTTACACTGGATGGCAAGGCATACGGTGGAAAAGAGTTTGCCGGATTTGCCGCTGTTTATCCGGCAGGGACGCGCAGACAGTTGGAGGCTTTTACAGTAAAAACGATTCTGGACTATGAAAACTCCCGTCTGGAATTGAAGCATCCCGAATTCTGTGCGTTGGTGCAGGGGCATCGTGACAGCATGTTGCTTGCCGAAATCACTGACCGTGAAGTGGGAAAGAGGAGTGTGGTGGATGAAGCGGGATTGAAAGCATATTTTGAGGCGCACCGTTCGGACTTCCATTGGGACGAACCGCGTTATAAGGGTATTGTGCTGCATTGTACTACCAAGCGGGTGGCGAAGCAAGTACGGAAATTTCTGAAACAGATTCCGGAAGAGGAGTGGATGGATGCCATCCGTCTCACTTTCAATGCCGGCGATACTCCCAAGGTGCGGGCAGAGCAAGGATTATTTGCTCCCGGTGATAATGCATATGTGGATGAATTGGTGTTCAAAGGGAAGAATGCAACCCCGGTTTTGTCATTTCCCTTTACTGCTGTACAAGGTCGTAAGCAGAAGGGACCAGATAGTTGGCAAGAGGTGCGAGAGCCGCTCGTAACCGCTTATCGGAACTATTTGGAAACGCATTGGGTGGCAAAGTTGCGTGCTGCCGGTAAGGTTGAAATTGACCAAGAGGTTTTAAAAACCGTTAATAATCACTGATGCAACCGATTAAAACACTATCTTCGTACCTCAAAACGAAGTAAATATCAGTTGGTGATGCGAACAACCTGCTTTGGGCTTTTAATTTTCCTTCTCTGTGCGGCGTGCAGCGAGCAGCACGACCATAAAGGGTGGACACCGTTAGTGGAGTTGGACGGCAATTTCCTTTACCGGGAAGATTTGCAATCGGTACTTCCTGCCGGTTTGTCCAAAGACGACAGTCTGTTGTTTGCAGAACATTATATCCGTAATTGGGTGGAAGATATTTTGCTGTACGATAAAGCGCAGAGCAATATTCCCAATAACGGTGAGATTGATAAACTTGTGGAGAATTATCGCAAAGCATTGATAATGCATACCTATCAGCAGGCTTTAATACATCAGCGGCTATCAGAGGAGATTTCAGAACAAGACTTGACGGAGTATTACGAGAAGAACCAGGCGCTCTTCAAGGTGGAACGTCCGTTGATGAAAGGCTTGTTCATCAAAGTTCCTTTGACAGCCCCGCAGCTGGGCAATGTTCGTCGCTGGTACAAGACGGAAACCCGTGAGGCGGTGGAACATCTGGAAAAGTACAGTCTGCAGAATGCTGTGAAGTATGAGTATTTTTATGATAAATGGGTGCCGGTATCGGAAGTGCTGGATATGCTGCCCTTGAAGGTTCCTAATGTGGACGAGTATCTGGACAAGAATCGCCATGTAGAGCTGAAGGATACGGCTTTCCATTATTTCCTGAATGTGAGCGATTATCGCCCGGTGGGAGAGCAGGAACCCTATGAGTTTGCCCGTAGGCAAGTGAAGGATATGCTGCTGAACGTGAAGCAGGTGGAATTCATGAAGCAAGTGAAGGATGATTTGTACCAACGGGCGGTGAAAAGAGACAAGATTAAATATTATTTAGAATAAGACACCAAGAATGAAACAGTGTATGAACTTTAAGTTTGTAATTTTATTTGCCTTGACGCTATTAGTCGGTTCTACCGTTTATGGACAAGACAACGTAATTGACGAGGTAGTGTGGGTAGTAGGTGACGAGGCTATACTGAAGTCCGAAGTGGAAGAAGCACGCATGAGTGCATTGTATGAAGGACGCAAATTTGACCGTGACCCTTATTGCGTGATACCGGAGGAGATAGCCGTGCAGAAGCTGTATCTTCACCAGGCTGCCCTCGACAGTATCGAAGTATCCGAGAGTGAGGTTATCCAGCGTGTGGACTATATGACGAACATGTATATCGCCAACATCGGTTCGCGTGAGAAAATGGAGGAATACTTCAATAAGACTTCCAGCCAGATTCGTGAAACGCTGCGCGAGAATGCCCGTGAAGGATTGAAAGTTCAGAAGATGCAGCAGAAACTGGTGGGTGAGATTAAGATAACTCCGGCTGAGGTGCGCCGTTACTTCAAGGATTTGCCGCAGGACAGCATTCCTTATATCCCTACCCAGGTGGAGGTGCAGATTATCACTCAGCAGCCCAAGGTTCCTTTGGAGGAAATAGAAGATGTAAAGAGGCGTCTGCGTGAGTATACCGACCGTGTCAATAAGGGCGAAAGCTTTTCCATGTTGGCTCGTCTGTACTCCGAGGACCGTGGCTCGGCCATGCGTGGCGGTGAAATAGAGTTTTCGGGACGCGGTATGCTGGACCCCGCTTATGCCAATGTAGCTTTCAACTTGCAAGACCCCAGCAAGGTTTCCAAGATTGTAGAGTCTGAATATGGTTTCCATATCATTCAGTTGATAGAGAAGCGCGGTGACCGTATTAAAACACGCCACATTCTGTTGAAACCGCATATTCCGGAAGAAGCTCTGGCTGCCGGTTGTGCCCGTTTGGATTCTATTGCCGATGATATCCGCAATAACAAGTTCTCTTTTGAAGAGGCTGCCTCAGTGCTTTCGCAGGATAAGGATACGCGTAACAATCATGGTTTGTTGCCGAATCCCAATACGAACACTTCCCGTTTTGAGATGCAGGAACTTCCCCCTGAAATAGCCAAGGTGGTGGATAAGATGAAAGTGGGCGAAATCTCCGAAGCCTTCACCATGATTCCGCAAAAGACCGGAAAAGAAGAGTGTGTGATTGTGAAACTGAAGAGCCGTACGACGGGACACAAGGCTACCATTGCCGATGACTATCAGAACTTGAAAGAGATTGTGTTGGAGAAACGCCGCGACGAAGTGCTGGACAAGTGGATTCGTGAGAAGCAGAAGCACACGTATGTCCGTATCAAGGATAATTGGAAGAATAACTGTACGTTCAAGTATCCGGGCTGGATCAAAGAATAATCCGGAAGGATTTACATGGATTTGTATGCAAAAGAAGAATACAAAAAATCATTTCCTGAACAAGCATAGATACCTCCTGGTAGGCATTCTATGCTTGTTTGGCATCTGTCTGCTGAGTGCGCAGGACAAAAAGAAGAGTACTGGTGCACCGGAGAAGAGGAAAGTGGACTCGATTGAACAGAAAAAGACGGAGACGTCGGAAAAGAAGAAGACGCGCGTCGATTTGTTGTACGCAGATGAGGCGCAGGCGGACAAACAGTTGCGTCCTGATGTGCAGGTACTCATCGGTTCGGTGAGGATGAAGCATGACAGTATGTACATGTTCTGTGATAGTGCGCTGATATTCGAAAAGATAAATTCTGTGGAGGCATTCGGCAATGTGCGTATGGAGCAGGGCGACACCTTGTTTATCTATGGAGACTATCTGTATTATGACGGCATGTCGCAGCTGGCCATGCTGCGTGAGAATGTACGTATGATAAATCGTAATACGGTGCTGACAACCGACAGTTTGAACTATGACCGTCTGTACGATTTGGGTTATTACTTCGAAGGCGGTACGCTGACCGACGAGGATAATGTGCTGACTTCCGAGTGGGGAGAATATAGCCCTGCCACCAAGTTGGCTGTCTTCAATCACGACGTGAAGCTGGTCAATCCGAAGTTTGTCTTGACTTCGGATACCTTGAAGTATAGTACAGCTACCAAGATTGCTACTATTTTAGGCCCCTCCGACATTGTGAGTGATCAAAATCATATTTATTCCGAACGTGGCGTGTACAATACGACTACTGAGCAGGCAGAACTGCTCGACCGTTCCGTACTGACCAACGACGGCAAGAAATTGACCGGTGACAGCCTTTTCTACGACCGCATCTTGGGATACGGTGAGGCTTTTGACAATGTACAGATGAATGATACGGTCAACCGGAACATGTTGACTGGCGACTATTGTTTCTACAACGAACTGACCGGAAGCGCCGTTGCCACCAAACGTGCCGTAGCTATCGACTATTCGCAGGGCGACAGTCTGTTTATGCATGGTGATACTTTGCGGCTGATTACCTACCATATGAATACCGATTCCATGTACCGGGAGATGCGTGCCTATCATAAGGTGCGTGCTTATCGCACGGATGTGCAGGCCGTATGCGATTCGTTGGTGTATAATTCCAAGGACTCTTGCATGACGATGTACACCGACCCTATCTTGTGGCACGGGGAACAACAGTTGTTGGGCGAGGAAATTAAAATTTACATGAACGATAGTACCATCGACTGGGCACATATCATCAATCAGGCCCTGACGGTAGAGAAAAAGGACAGTATTCACTATAACCAAGTTTCCGGTAAGGAGATGAAAGCTTTCTTCATAGATGGAGACATGCGTCTGGTGGAGGTAAACGGCAATGTACTGGTGGTGTATTATCCGGTAGAGGAGAAGGACAGTTCGCTGATTATGATGAACTATTCGGAAGGTGGACTTTTGAAAATGTACTTGAAGGAGAGAAGAATGGAGCGCGGAGTCTTTGTTGGAAAGACTACCGGTACAGCCTATCCTTTGGACCAGATTCCACCAGATAAGAGCAGGCTGCCTTCTTTTGTTTGGTTCGACTACATCCGTCCGCTCAACAAGGAGGACATCTTCGAGTGGAGGGCTAAAAAAGCAGGTGAAGTATTGAAGAAAAGTGACCGGAAACCTGTAACTTCGCCAAGGAATATGCATATTAAACGAAATAATAAGTAGCGTCATGGGAATGTTTGCAATGCGGAAGCCTCGTGGCTTCAATCATAGCTATATCTATGTGGATGAGCGGAAAGAGAAGTTGGCGAAGATGGAAGAAAACGCCTGTCTCTTATACACATCTCCGAGCCCACGAGACGCGTAGTAATCTCG
>OWJL01000561.1_pt1 | contig 11759 bp, 8 predicted proteins | sample 1732571 | NCBI WGS metagenome assembly OWJL01 (sample SAMN05065730, study PRJEB22554) | human gut metagenome | biome: ENVO:2100002; feature: ENVO:00000062; material: ENVO:00002003 | host: Homo sapiens | place: USA
TCGTCGGCAGCGTCAGATGTGTATAAGAGACAGATTCAATAGGAATGAGCCTATTGATTGACCTTTTACAGACAAGTCAACACCCAAACGACAAATCTTTGCAGCAGGATAGCTTTTTAAACGCTTCTCATTCACAAACCGATGTTTGCGGAAACGATTGAATTCAGTTTTATTTTCAAAATCAGACAAAGAGATCCTGTCATTGGCAAGACTGAAATAAGCAACTGATCGCTGATTAACTTTATTCTCAAGTACATAACTGACAGCCAGCAAAGCTTCCCGATACAGGAAAGATTCATTCAAAATAAAATCGTTCAAGTCGGTATCTCCGCAATCGAACGATTCTATTTTTTCTGAGGTATCTAGTTTACGCATCTCATACGTTGTCTCTATTAACTGACGATCCATATCTATTTTTTAAATATTTTCATTGCCAGTTCATAGTCCTTCAATCTTTTTGCCCGCTGCTCGGGGGTCTCCCTGCGTTTTTCTTTCATCCGCTCTTCAAACCGCCGTGCATCTTCTCCGAAAAGTATCGGAGTTTCTTTAATCGGTCTTGCCATACTCACCTATCTCCTTTCTTCATTTAATACGCTACAAAAGTAACCTAATAAATCGGGAAGTGCAAGTAACCAGGAATTTATCTTCGAGACATATATGTCTCAAATACACTCACTATATCTTCTCTATATTTCTTTATATCAAAAAGAGATTGCCGCTATCTTCATAAAACACGGAATAAAATACGAACCGACCTTCGATATATACATCGAGAAATACGATTGGTAGAAGCAGAATTATTCTCACCCCTTTGAGAAAATATTCTCATAGGCATGAGTATTTTTTCTCACTGTGGTGAGAATTTTTTCTCAAGGCGATGAGAATAGTTTGAGAACTTTATTGCAGTTGCCCCGCCGCTTTCAAGTAAGCCACATAGTTTACATACAACTGAAAATGGGCATCCACTTTCGTCTGATACGCCTGTTGCCACATAACTTGCGCTTCCAGATAATCCGAAAGAGTTTCCAATCCCACCTCATACTGTTTGCCGCTGACTTTCATATTCTCTTCCGCCTGTTCCAGCGAACGTTCTGAAAGCTCGCATTCCAGTCGGGCCTCATCCAAATTATTAGTGGCCTGCGTCAATTCAAGCAACATCTTTTCATTGGCATTTTCCTGTTCAAGACGAGTCTGTTCCAGTTTTACCTTGGCAGAGCGCACCTTATTCATACGTTCGCCAAAATGAAACAGAGGTACTGAAACATTCAGAAAGACGGAGAATGATCCTTTTTTCATCAAAGTTTCGTCATTGATTTCCAATCCATGGAAATAGTCATAACTTCCCTTCACTCCCACACGTGGCAGCAGTTCACTCCGATTCAGCTTTACCTGCTGCTCGGCCATGGCGATCTGTTTATTCAAAATACCATATTCGGGACGGGCACTGATATCGGCAACCTGTGTCTTCCACTCTTGCTCCACTTCCGGAAATTCATCCGAGATATCAATCCCCGCTGTCAGAGGCCGACCAATATAATGGCAAAGATTCATGCCGGCAAGACGGAGCGCATTATCCGCCTTGCGCAATGCCAGCTCACTCTCATTAAGTTTCACTTGTACCTTCAACACATCATTCTGAGGTTTCATGCCATGCTGGTGGGCACTCTTCACATTCCGAAACAGCTCATTGAGCAACACATGATATTTCTCCGCCACTTTCTTCATTTCTTTGGCTTTCACTAGTTGCACATAAGCCTTGTCTGTATTCAGAATCACTCCGGATGCAGTCAGTTCCTCATTCAGATGTGCCATTTCCTTGCCGAGCAATGACATTTTATAGGCGGCGCGAATCTTTCCGCCCATATAAAGCGGTTGTTCCACTTGTACTCCGCCTGTATAGACGGTCCCGACTTTATAGTCCAGATTCAATCCGGGGAAATAAGCGTAACCGCTTGTTGCCAACTCTCCAGTAACGGGATCGGGCAGGAATACCGGCAGATTTCCTCCCCGAATGCCCAAGCTGCCGTCTGCCGTACTATACAGTCCGGTTCCGCTTGCTGTAAAATTGGGGAAGAAGTTAGCTTTATAGCTGAGAGACAGCAGCCGGGCTGCCTCCGTCTGTTTATCGGCAGCAGCCATTTCCTTGTTATATTTTAGAGCCATTTCACGGCATTGTTTCAGGCTGAGCTTCTCTTGTGCCGAAACAGAAAGAGAAGCCGCCATTCCAAACAAAACACTAACAGCTACGAGAAATTCTTTTTTCATTTGTCTGTCTTTTTGATATGAAAGAATAATGCATACAGAATCGGGATAAAGAGCAACGTGATGAGCGTGCCAAACAGCAATCCTCCCATGATAGAAGCTGCCAACGAACCGAACATAGCATCGGGCAACAGCGGAATCATTCCAAGAATAGTGGTCAGCGAAGCCATCATCACCGGACGGAGACGACTCTGGGAGCTATCGATCAACGCAGTGACCGGTTCTACTCCCTGGCTGATCTGCAACGTAATTTCATCCATCAGCACAATTCCGTTCTTTATAATCATACCGATCAATCCCAATGTGCCGACAATCGCCACAAAATTGAATGTCTTCCCGGTCAGCAACATCACGGCGACTACACCGACAAAAACCAACGGTATGCAGCAGAAAATGATAATCGGCTTACGATAGTCTTTAAACAGCATAATCAGTATCGAGATCATCAGAATAATGGCAAACGGGAAGTTCTTGAACAAATACTGCATAGATTTCGTACTGGCATTCCTTTCACCCTGCCATTGCAGTTTATAACCGTCGGGCAATGGGATCTGCTCTATCTGTGCGGCAATGGACTGGCGTGCCTTCTCTGTTTCTATTCCCGGAACAGGCGAACACTGTACACGCTGGCTACGCTGCCCGTTATAGCGGGGGACGACGGGATCTTCCCACTGTACATCGATCCGCTTGCTGATCTGTTTCAACGGAGTAGTTCCCATCAAGGTTTCTACCAGTTCATCTTTCGAAAGCGTTTCCGTTTTCAGTTTCATCATCATCTCCTGCGTCAACAAGCCATTCAAAGAAGGAAGAGAAGAAAATATTTGTGTGTTATCCAAATCCTCAATCGGTCTTCCCTGTTCGTCAAGGCAGCGCAGATAGATATTGTCCCGATGGATTCCTTCGTGGAAAGAACCGATGGGGATACCACTGGTGGCCGAAAGCAACGAGAGGCTTACATCATTACGGTTCAGTCCGATAGCGCGGGCAGTCGGCTGGTCATATTCAATGGTTAGCACGGGAATCTGCGGCTCCCAGTCCGTAGTTATCAGATATACATCCGGACAGCTTTCCATAATGCTGCGGGCACTGTCTGCCAATTGATGCAAAACAACCGGGTCCGGCCCCGTAAACTGTGCCTCGATCGGATATTTCTTGAACATCAGGTTATAGCGGTTCAGTTTCACGTAGGCATCGGGGTAACGAGACGAAAGATATTGCTGAATCTCGGGCATATTATCCACCAATGCATCGGGAGAAGTAAAGTCTATAATCAATTCACCGTATGCCAAAGAAGGATTGGCTATGTTACGCACCAAATTATAACGACCGGGGGTACCACCGACGGAAGCTGTGACATGGGTCACTTCCGGACGAGTTTTCAGATAGGCTTCAATCTCTTCCAAGTCACGTGTGACACGGGTATAATTTGTTCCTTCCGGCAATTTATATTCCATATAAAGCTGATCGTACACCATATCCGGAAAGAAACCCTGTTTCATGAACCGATAGCTGAAAGCTGAAAGAGCAACCAACGCTACCATCGCAAAGACAAAACTCCAGCGATGAGCCAGACTAAACCGCAGCAAGGAACGTAGGACGGCATAAATCTTTCCTTCATACACCCGTTTTCCGGTAGTTGACGCTTCTTTCGAAACTTCGGGATGCAAAATTCGGTTGGCCATCAACGGTACGTGCACCAGAGCCAGTACCCAGCTAAGCAGTAACGAAACCGCCAGCACGATAAATAAGTCGCGCGTATACACCCCTGCGGTATCGGGAGACATGAAGATAGGCAGGAAAGCAATGATAGCAATCAAAGTGGCTCCGAGCAAAGGCATCGCAGTCTGCCGCCCGATAGCGGTCATTGCCTCCATACGGCTCTTGCCGGCTTTCAGATCGACCAGTATACCGTCAATAATAACAATCGCATTATCAACCAGCATCCCCATAGCAAGCACAAATGACGCCAGCGAAACCCGTTGCATCGTGCCATCCACAAAATACAGGAACAGAAAGGAGCCGAACACCGTTACCACCAGACTGATTCCGATAATAACTCCACTCTTGAATCCCATCGTTATCATCAGAATGACAACTACGATAATGACCGATTCGATCAGATTAAGAATGAATGTTCCCAACGAACCGGATACACGTTCCGGCTGGTAGAATACTTTATGACACTCCACTCCTGTCGGAAGCCGCTCCGCTTTCAATTCGTCCAGTTTCTGTTCTACCCGTTTGCCAATCTTGATGATATCCGAACCGGAAGAAGCCGCAATCAGTATTCCCATGGCACGCTGCCGGTCATAAAAGAGTTCATTGCGGGTAGGATTCTCATAATCTTTCTCAATTCGGGCGATGTCACTCAAACGTAACTGGTCATCATCGTGCCCCTGAATCAGCATACGTCCGATATCTTCTACCGTCTTGAACTTGTCACTCACCGTTACCCGAATACGATTATCGCCATTATCGTAGTATCCGGTATAAGTGGTTTTATTCTGTCCGTTCAAGGTAGCGAGAACTTCGGCAGGTTTCACGCCCAGATTCGCCATCCGGTCCTGCAGTAAAGAGATGTTGATGCATTCCTCACGCTTTCCATACAAGTCAACCCGTTCCACTCCGTCCAGTTCGCTGACTTCCCGCTTTATCAGTTCGGCATAATCAGACAGTTCCCTGTCCTGCAATCCGTCTCCTGTCAGCGCATAAAACATACCGTACACATTTCCGAAATCATCTTTCACAAGGGGAGTAGCAGCGCCTTCGGGAAGTTCCGCCTGTGCATTCGCTACCTTACGCCGCAACAAATCCCAGCATTGTTCCACATCTGCCTCCTTGACGGTCGTTTTCAGTTCCACCTGAATCAGGGAGAGATCATTGTAAGAATAACTTTCTACATTATCTATATTCCCCATTGTACGGATATTCTTTTCAAGTACATCCGTCACTTCCAGTTCCACCTGATGTGCGGACGCTCCGGGATAGGTAGTCACTACCATGGCGACTTTCACCGTTACTTCCGGGTCTTCCAACTTACTCATTTCATAGCTGGAATAAGCTCCTCCGACTATCAGCACCGCAATCAAGAAGTAAATTAACTTCTTATTTTCAAATGCCCATTTACTTATATCGATCATAGCAATCCTCCCACATTGGTTTTAGAAGCAGGCAAAAGGGGTTCTACCTGTTCCCCGTCTTTCACATGATGTACTCCCGAAGCAACAATCAAGTCACCGGGCTTCAAGCCCTCCGCAGTCACCAGGCACCTGCCGCTGCCCAGCAGACGGGTGACTGTCACATCACAACGACGGATGGTCCGGCTGGAAGCATCATAAAGGAAAACACTCGCCATCCCCTTATCACGAAGAACCGCACCCGTAGGAACGGACAGATGACGCACTTCCCCTTCGGTACATTCTATAGTGACCATTGTATTCATTCCGGGGGAAGGAAGCGCCTGCGCTTCACCTTTCTTCAACTGCAAACGCATCGTATACAGTTGATTGGCATTCGCTTTAGGGGTGACATTTATCAGATCGAGCGCATACTCCTGACCGGGATAAATGTCGAACGTACAAGTGTAACCGGTGAACTGTTGGCGACGGATATATTCTACTGCCGGAAGATTAATTTCCACCTCCGGTGTCCCCTCGCTGATAATGGAGACAACGGGCATACCGGCCGCAATAGTCTCATGGGAATCAAAAAGACGTTTCTGTACATATCCGCTGAAAGGAGCATACAAACGGGTATATTCCAGCTGATCTTTCGCATGATTGTACTTGGCGGTTATCTGTTTCAACCCGTACATCGCTTTATCATTGGCGTCGGGAGTCGTTACATTCTCCTTATAAAGTGCCATCACACGCTCCGCCTCCGCCTTCACACTTTGATACTCCGCTTCCGCAGCATCCAGCTGAATCTGATAATCAGCAGGGTCCAGTTCGGCAAGCAGCTGTCCTTTGCGCACATACGTTCCGTCGTTGACGTACATACGCAATATAGTTCCGCTTACACGGAATGATAAACTTATATCCTGCGCCGCCTTCACCCGTCCGGGAAATTGCAAAGCCGTCTGTCCACCGGCAGAAAGTACAGTATCAATCTTCACTGTAGGTTTGCTATCTGTAATCTGTGTACGTTGGCTGCAAGATGCCAACAAAACGACTAAAATTCCTGTTAATAAAAAGTTGAATCGTTTCATATTTTCATTTGTTATTTAGTTCATGCAAAAGTATCCCAAGCAGATAAAAGTAAAAAGGTTGATTTAAGCTATAAATTGTCCGATTTGCAGTTTTTTCAACTTAAAATCCTCAAATACTTTGCTATTTGTATTTATTTATACGTTTCTTTGCAACAGAAACCACCCCAAAAGAAAAGAGGAAATGGAACAACAGATACCTTTTAGTTATGTTATAATATCTCCGGAGAATGCTACGGAAAAAGAAGGCTATATGATATCTACCATAGACAAGTGTGGTTTCTTTTTTTGCCAGAAAGGAGAAGTGGAAGTTGCCCTGAATGACAAGTCGTATTTAATAAGTAAAGGAAGTGTCTGCATTTATATGACAGGCAGTCTCTTGCGCATCCAGCGTATCAGCAAGGATATAAAAGGGATTATGCTGGAGGTGGATTTGAATTATATTATTCCGATCGTTAATAAGATAGTCAATTCAGAAAACCTGCTCTATCTACGGGAAAATCCCTGTTTCTCAATTACAGAATATCAATACAACTATCTGGAACAATTAATCAAAGCCCTACAACAGCGAATGGATATAAAAGCACATGACATCCCGCTGCAAAGACAGCACCTGATATCCGAGCTCATCAAATCATGGGGGCAAACCTTATGCTATGAATTGCTGAACGTTTATTTTACCAACCAGCCTCTCAAACCTTTATCGCAAGACAAAAAGGATAAAATCTTTCAGAACTTCGTCATTACCCTCTTCCGCTATTATCAGCAGGAACGGGACGTTACCTTCTATGCCAGTAAACAGTACCTTTCTTCCCGGTACTTTTCTGCTGTCATTAAAGAAAAATCCGGTAGTACCGCCCTGCAATGGATTGTACAAATGGTAATTACCGAAGCCAAACAACTGCTCGAAAACTCCGATCTCACCATCAAGGAAATTGCAACAAAGCTGAATTTCCCGACTCAGTCTTTCTTCGGTAAGTATTTCAAGCAATACGTAGGTGTCTCTCCGAAAGAGTATCGGAATAAACAGATCAGGCAGTTGCCTTTCTGAACTGACGGAACTGCCACCAAAGCATCCCTCCTGCAATCAGACTGGCTATCAAATCAGAGATAGGCATACTGATCCACACGCCGAGCTGCCCGTAAAACCGGGGAAGAATCAACAGGCAAGGAATCAGTACAAGCACCTGACGGGAAATAGAGAGAAAGATAGCCTTGCTCGCCATACCGATACTCTGGAAGAAGTTGGAAGTCACCATCTGAAAACCGACAATCGGGAAAAACATCACAACAATCCGTAAGCCCTTTGCCGAGATATTCACCAATTCTTCGTGCGTCGTAAAGATAGAAACAGCCAGTTGCGGAATAAACATTCCCATCAGAAAACCGATGGTTGTAACAATGGTCGCGGCATAAATCGTTATTTTCAGCACTTGCGTCACGCGCGGATACTGTTTGGCGCCGAAGTTATAGCCGGCAATGGGCTGCATTCCCTGATTCAAACCCATCACAATCATAACGAAGAGGAATACCAGACGGTTGACAATGCCGAAAGCTCCGATAGCCAGATCCCCTCCGTGCTGTTTCAGCCCCTTATTAATAAGGATGACGATAAAGCAGGCGGCAAGATTCATCAGAAAGGGAGCCATACCAATGGCCAGAGAATCAAAAACAATCTTCTTTTTCAGTCGGAAAATGCCTTTATGAAAATGCAGGAGTTCGTCCTTATTACTAAACAGCTTGAACTGCCAGAGAAGTGCGATGACCTGTGCGGTAATCGTAGCGATAGCCGCACCCTGTATTCCCCAGCCAAAGCCGTAAATAAAAATAGGATCGAGTATCGTATTAATGACCACGGTAGCAATCGTAGCATACATCGCCTTCTGTGGATGCCCTGCGGAACGAAGTACCGCATTCAGGCCCAGGTAAAGATGGGTGATGACATTTCCCCAGAGGATAACCACCATATAGTCGCGGGCATAGCCGACAGTCGCCTCACTTCCCCCGAAGAAGTAAAGAATCGGATCGAGGAAGATCAGGGTAAGAACCGTAAAAGCCAGTCCGATGATAATATTTAATACCAGCACATTGCCAAGTACCCGTTGTGCCGTATCATAATCTTTCTGTCCCAGCTTCACCGATACCAGTGTAGCCGCTCCCACACCTACCAGCGAACCGAAAGCCGCTGCAAGGTTCATCAGCGGAAACGTAAGTGCCAGCCCCGAAATAGCCATTGCCCCCACCCCGTGACCGATGAAAATACTATCTACCATATTATAAAGAGAAGATGCCGTCATGGCGATAATTGCCGGAATGGCGTACTGCATTAAAAGCTTCCCGATCTTTTCCGTACCCAGCGCAGTGGGTGTCTTTTGTCCTGTCATACCTATTGTTTTGAGGGCGCAAAGATACAAAAAAGAGACGGATTACAGGATATATGAGAAAAGTTTCGTATTTTTGCCTCCAAAATTGAGTTAATACATAACGAAATGAATATATTAGAACTAAGTGAACAGGAAATTATTCGGCGCAATAGTCTGAATGAGCTTCGTGCAATGGGTATCGATCCGTACCCCGCTGCAGAGTATGTAACCAATGCTTTCTCTACTGATATAAAAGCAGAATTCAAAGATGAAGACGAACCGCGTCAAGTTTCTGTAGCGGGCCGTATTATGAGCCGCCGCGTGATGGGCAAGGCTTCGTTCATCGAACTGCAGGACTCTAAAGGTCGTATACAGGTATACATCACACGTGATGACATCTGTCCGGGAGAAGACAAGGAATTGTACAACTCTGTATTCAAACGCCTGCTCGACTTAGGTGACTTCGTAGGTATCGAAGGTTTCGTGTTCCGTACACAAATGGGCGAAATCAGTATCCATGCCAAGAAACTGACCGTACTTGCCAAGTCTATCAAACCGCTGCCTATCGTAAAATATAAAGACGGCGTAGCTTACGACTCTTTTGAAGATCCCGAACTCCGTTATCGCCAACGTTATGTGGACCTGGTAGTAAACGAAGGCATCAAAGAGACATTCGAAAAGCGTGCCACCGTAGTGAGAACACTGCGCAACGCCCTCGACGAAGCCGGATATACGGAAGTAGAAACACCGATCCTGCAATCCATCGCAGGCGGAGCAAGCGCACGTCCGTTCATCACTCACCACAACTCACTGGATATAGACCTCTACCTGCGCATCGCAACGGAACTTTATCTGAAACGACTCATCGTAGGTGGTTTTGAAGGTGTATACGAAATAGGAAAGAACTTCCGTAACGAGGGAATGGACAGAACCCACAACCCCGAATTCACTTGTATGGAACTTTATGTACAGTACAAGGATTACAACTGGATGATGAGCTTCACCGAAAAGTTGCTGGAACGCATCTGTATCGCCGTAAACGGAAGCACCGAAACCGTTGTAGACGGAAAGACAATCAGCTTTAAAGCTCCTTACCGCCGTCTGCCTATCCTCGACGCCATCAAAGAAAAGACAGGATATGACCTCAACGGCAAGAGCGAAGAAGAAATCCGTCAGATCTGCAAAGAACTGAAGATGGAAGAAATCGACGACACCATGGGCAAAGGCAAACTGATTGATGAAATCTTCGGTGAATTCTGTGAAGGCAGCTACATCCAGCCGACTTTCATCACCGATTATCCGGTGGAAATGTCGCCTCTGACAAAGATGCACCGTTCCAAACCTGGACTGACCGAACGTTTCGAGCTGATGGTAAACGGCAAGGAACTGGCCAATGCCTACTCGGAATTGAACGATCCGCTGGATCAGGAAGAACGCTTCAAAGAACAGATGCGTCTTGCCGACAAGGGTGACGACGAAGCAATGATTATCGACCAGGATTTCCTGCGTGCTTTGCAATATGGCATGCCTCCTACATCCGGCATCGGTATCGGTATCGACCGTCTGGTGATGCTGATGACAGGACAGACCACCATTCAGGAAGTACTGTTCTTCCCGCAAATGCGTCCGGAGAAAGTAATCAAGAAAGACCCTGCCGCCAAATACATGGAACTGGGTATTGCAGAAGACTGGGTGCCGGTCATCCAGAAAGCCGGCTACAACACAGTAGCTGATATGCAGGATGTTAATCCGCAAAAGTTGCACCAGGACATCTGCGGAATCAATAAGAAATACAAATTAGAACTGACCAATCCAAGCGTGAACGACGTGACCGAGTGGATAAATAAACTTAAATAAGTTGAGAGTTGAGAGTTGAGAATTGAAAGTTGTTACTTGAACAACCTTTTTAATGACCAACTCTCAACTTTCAACTTTCAACTTTCAACTAAATATGAAACTACCCGGTAAGATAGCGATAATGGGCGGAGGAAGTTGGGCTACAGCCATCGCAAAGATGTGTCTGGCTCAGGAAGACTCTATTAATTGGTACATGCGACGAGATGACCGCATCGCTGATTTTAAGAGACTTGGACATAATCCCGCCTATCTGACAGGGGTGAAATTCGACACGAAGCGTATCACTTTCAGTTCTAACATCAACGATGTCGTGAAGGAATCGGATACACTGATTTTCGTCACCCCCTCTCCTTATCTGAAAGCTCATCTGAAAAAGCTGAAAACAAAGATTAAGGATAAGTTTATTATCACTGCTATCAAAGGAATCGTACCCGATGACAACGTGATTGTATCGGAATATTTCACAAAAGAATATGGCGTACCACCCGAAAACATCGCAGTACTGGCAGGTCCCTGCCACGCAGAAGAAGTAGCGCTGGAACGCCTCTCTTATCTGACCATCGCCTGCCCGGACAAGGACAAAGCGCGCATCTTCGCCCGCCGTTTGGGAAGCAGCTTCATCAAGACTTCCGTCAGCGACGACGTAGCCGGCATCGAATACAGTTCGGTGCTTAAAAATGTATACGCCATTGCCGCCGGCATCTGCAGCGGACTGAAATACGGCGATAACTTCCAGGCAGTACTGATATCCAATGCGATTCAGGAAATGAACCGCTTCCTGAATACAGTACATCCCCTGAACAGAAATGTAGATGATTCTGTTTATTTAGGAGACTTATTGGTGACAGGATACTCCAACTTCAGCCGTAACCGCACGTTCGGTTCGATGATAGGCAAGGGATATTCCGTTAAAAGTGCGCAGATTGAAATGGAAATGATCGCGGAAGGATACTACGGCACGAAGTGCATCAAAGAGATCAACAAGCATCACCACGTCAACATGCCGATACTGGATGCCGTATACAATCTGTCTCTTATACACATCTGACGCTGCCGACGAATAGCCTTGTGTA
>OWJL01000586.1_pt1 | contig 11468 bp, 3 predicted proteins | sample 1732571 | NCBI WGS metagenome assembly OWJL01 (sample SAMN05065730, study PRJEB22554) | human gut metagenome | biome: ENVO:2100002; feature: ENVO:00000062; material: ENVO:00002003 | host: Homo sapiens | place: USA
ACAAGAAATTGATATACCTTATCATCTTCAGGAGCTGTTTGAAGCAGTGTAGACATGATTTGAAACAAAGTCTTTCTTAGATGGTTGGAACCGCATTTAGATGCTTTATTACTCTTTGAATTGTGGGTGCCTGACTGATCCACACCTGGGTCTACTCCGGCAAAAGCAGTCAATGCTTCACGATGTGAGAAATTGGAAATATCACCTATTTCTGCTATAAGCTGGGGACCAAAAGTTTTTCCCACGCCATACATGCCCATTACCGTTGCGTATTCGGGCAGAGTAGAAGCAAGTTCATTCATCTTTGAACGTAGTTCTTCTACATGGGAAGAAGCAAGATTAAGCTGCTGAATGCTTTGCTGAATAAGCAGTTTATAAGACGCTTCTTTTGGAAAGACAGCAATAAGGTCTTTGGATGCAAGAAATAGTTCCGCTGGTTTTGCTGGTTGGAAATTATAGTGATGCTTTTTACAGAATGCTTGATAGCGTTCCGTGAATGTTTTTAATCCAATTTTGCGGACACAATCCACATGCCAGAATGAGTAAGCATAATCCACCCATTTTTCACTGCCATCATCGCGGACAGGGCTGTTAAAGAGTTTATTGACACCAGGATAGGTATTATCCAATAGTGCAATCAGGTTAGCCTTAGCGGCAACCTTTTGCTTCATGAAGAAGCTGAATTGTGAGTTTAAAGTTTTTAATTGAGTACGTGTATTATCCATACTTGAATACTGTCGCAGTTCTATCCAGTTGTCAAGAGTATAGCGTGCAATCTTCTTCGCATCAGCAGGGTCGGATTTGACTTTGCGGATGGAGTTGTTGCCAAAGTTCTTAATCAGATGTGGATTGACAGCACTGACAAACAAACCGGCTTCAGAAAGAGTTTTTACCACTGGTTCATGGTAACGCCCGGTGCATTCCAAAACAACACGGGTTTCACCTTCCAGACTGCCAATATATTTGGCAAGCTCATCCAGTTCACTGGATGTGTGATTAACATTAAAAGGCTTACGAATAATAACACCTGCTGGTTGCAGGACAGCGACGGTGCTCTTGCCTTTTGATACATCAATACCTACTGCGTTGTACATTCTCGTACCTCCGAAAGTGAATTTGTATGGTGTCCAGCTATTTCTCATTGCTTATTCAATCTCCTGGGGTATCAAACGGACGTGCACAGGGCAGTCCAACCTGCATAAATCGAACGGCTGCAAATGATAGGCTGGCTGACTGGCTTTCATACGGACGTCTATTGAGTCCAAGGAGAATACTGTCAGACCGATACCTCATCATTGTACAGCTTTAGCAATAAGAGGGATAGAACCCAACTGGCTGTTGGGGTATCTAAACCCTACACTTATATATTAGGAGGAGATTATCGTTTCAGATGTATTATGGAAAAGGAATCATGAATATCCAGATTGAGAATAGCATAAAAGATACACCAAAAGTGCGGAATGGAATTTATCTGACAACGAAAAGCAGGAAAGAAGGACATGGAATAGGATTACAAAATGTGAAACTCGTAGTAGAAAAATATCATGGTCAGATGGAGATCTGCCATACGGAGAAATCCTTTCAAGTGAAAATATTATTATATATGAAATTAGATGAAAAATAGTAAGGCGATGGTGTCTTACTATTTTTTTCGACCGATTTCGTCTATTTTTGCCACCTCAAGGGGCATTTTTACCATTTATGAAAATTTTGTGATTTTTTAGATTATAGTAGTGCCAAAGTCAGAAAAAAGGAGGGTAGCGGTTATTTTGTAAAGGAATTATAGAAAAAGATTACAAGAGGGAGAAAGAGACTATGAAGAGATTTCGAAAGTCGGCTATAGCCTTAGTACTTGCACTCCTGATGGCACTACAGGGAACAGAGCCTATTTTTGTACAGGCAAAAGAGGCCATTGAGGATGTACAGAAGAATGCAGATTTCTCCAGACCAGAGGCTTTGACGGAAGAGGAAGCAGGGATTACAGATTCCACATCTGGAGAACAAGATAAGAGTCAGCAGTCTGATGCGGACGTACAAAATGAAACGACGCCATCAGAAGATACAGAGACGCAGGAAGAACAGACAACTCCAGCGGAAGAAACAGAAGAAAATCCGCAGGAAAAAGAAGTGGAGTTGAAAGAACCACAGGATTACTATCCGATTCCAGAAGAACCGGAAGGTGAACTGATTGATTATGATGCCATTTCCAAGACTTATAAGACAGGGGACAAGCAGTATACAACCGTTTATGGAGGTTATGTCGGAACTTATAAGAATGAGGATGGAGATACCGAGCTGGTTGATAATACACTTGTAAAACCAGAAGAAGCAGATACTCCGGCATCCGAAGAAGCACAGGAAGCCAGCAGTGTAGTGGCAACTGAAGAAAAGGAAGAGAAAACAGAAGTTTATCAGAACAAGGCAAACGATTATGCTATCCTTCTTCCGGAACAGATGTCAGAAGAGAATGGTGTAACGATTGAAAATGGAAAGACCAGAATCGGGATCATTCCGGTAGATGGAGATTATACACATTCCGTTATTAAAGACAATGCGATCCTTTATAATGAAGTTTACGAGGGCGCAGATGTTCAGTATACAGTACTGGATTCCAGCATTAAGGAAGATATCGTACTTCAGCAGCCAACAGACAGGGAAGTCTATGAATACGAGCTGCAGATTCCGGGGTATCAGGCAGAAGTAAAAGACAATCAGGTCTATATCTATCCGGAAGGGAAGACAATCAAAGATGCGAAGTATCTTCTGGAGACGCCATCAATGGAAGATGCTGCCGGGGAAATCAGTTTCCTGATCACATTGGAACTTCGGGAAGAAGATGGAAAAACAATCCTGACCGTAAAACCAGATAGGGATTGGCTTTCGGCAGAAGAACGTCAGTATCCGGTCAGGATCGATCCGACACCAGTAGAGATTCAGAAGAGTTCCTTTAACATGATCGGTGTGGAAGAGGGAAGTCCTACCAGTCAGATTGGTGACAACAATTATCCGTATGTCGGATTTGATGATGGTATTAAGTCTGGGAACCTTGCAGGATTTGGTACTGCACACCAGAACTGCCGGACTTATATCAAAGTAAATTCAAATTTTAGTCAGATTCCGAAAGATTCCAAAATTGACAGTGCAACATTTGCAGTCAGTCAGAAAACTGCATACAGTGGTGGTGCATCCCAGTTTGGACTTTATCGTGTAGATCAGTCGTGGAACACCTCCATCACATGGAAAACAAAACCAGTAAATCTTACGTTTCAGGATGTACAGAATGCAAGTACCAGCAGGAACAGCTATATCAATTATGACGTCAAAGATCTGGTCAATGACTGGGTGCAGGGAACTCATGCGAATAACGGATTTGCACTGGTAGCCATTGCCGAGGCAAATAACCTTGGAGCTTCTATGCAGTGTGAGGTACTGAATAACAGGGCATCCGTTTATGGACCGAAACTCAGCATCCAGTGGTCACCGGCTGAAGATCCATATCTGCGAGATATGTCACTGGATGAAACAACGATCCTGCTTCGCCCGATGACAGAAAAGAATACAAATGGAAAGCTGAAGTTTGATGCCGTATTTGCAGACGGAATTGCAAAGAGCAAATCTACAGTAGAATATTATCTGCTTCCAGATGAGGAAAATGAAGAACATCACGAAACAGATGCAAAACCATTGTATTCCTATCCAGACAGTACTGAATACAATAAGCAGTTCCCGGAGGCGAATAAGTATTACAGCAAAGATTCCAACTGGCAGAGTGCACTGTATTCAGGGCTGACGAAGGACAAGCTTTATAAGATCAAAGCAAAAGCATCGAAAGAGATTGATGGAAAGCTGGAAACAGGAAAAGAAGTGACCAGTGACAGCTTTGTGATCTATGAAGTGAAGCAGTTTGATACATTCCCGAAGATTGCAAAATATTATGGTGTTCCGCTTAAGAACATTATGAAAGACAATCAGGTTATGGACGCACTGGTAGTCGCAAATAACACGATCTTTATCCGTAACCCACAGACAAATGTTCCATATAGTCCTGCACCGCTTACCGATCAGGATAAGATGCGGATTGACGGAGCATTGATGGGAAGAGGCCTGCACTGTGAATTTGGATTTGAACCAGTCAACTTAAATACTGGTAACTTCTACATGGATCAGTCCGATGCGACGATGAATGAACTGAATGGAGAATTCTCCATTACAAGAAGCTACAATTCCAAAGGAACAGACCAGCATTCCATGTTCGGACGTGGATGGAGCTTTAACTATGACCAGTCACTTTCTCAAATGGAGGACGGAAGTCTTCTGTATATGAGAGGGGACGGAAGTTATCTGATCTTTGATAAGAATGAAGATGGAAGCTACACTGCTCCGGATGGTTATGTATATGATTTAAAAGCAGTCAGCTATAAAGATACAGACCATGACTACATCGGATGGGAACTGACAGATGCGGATCAGAGCGTCTGGTCATTTGATAAATATGGAATTTTACGTTATGTAACGGATGTGAATGGATTTAAGACAGTATTAGATTATGACGATGATTATAATCTGAGTAAGATTACAACACCATCCGGAAAAACATTCGGGGTAAAACAGGATAAATTCGGGCATATCAAGGAACTGTCTCTTCCAGATGGTGGAAAAGTTTCTTACAAATATGATGAGCAGGGAAATCTGATATCTGTAACAGATCCGAATGGAACAACAAAAGAGTACAAATATGATGATGACAGCCGTATGACAAGCTGGAAAGATGAGAATGGCAATACGGTTGTAAAGAATACTTACGATAAAGAAGGAAGAGTTGTAGAGCAGACTGATGCAGAAAAAGGAACGGCAACTTTCAAGTACGGAAAGAGTTCTACTACAACAACGGATAACGAAGGAAATAAGACCGTTTATCATTATGATGATCAGTACCGCACAACATCCATTGAATATCCGGATGGAACAACCTGTGAAAAGACTTATAATGCAGAGAATCAGCTTGCTTCCGAAACGACAGCAGCCGGAACAAAAACTTACACTTATGATACATTTGGCAATGTAGCAACGGAGACAAGAGAGGATGGAAAGACAGCCTCTTATACTTATAATGAGCAGAATAAGCTGACCAGTGCAACTGGATATAACGGAGCAACGGTTACTTACAGTTATGACGGTAATGGAAATATGGTCACATCTACAAAACCGGATGGAACAGCCATTACCTATACTTACGATGACAAACATCGTATGGTATCCCAGACAGACGGCAGAGGTGTCACAACAACGTATTCGTATGACGGACCGAACATGACCGGATATGTGGATGGAAATGGAGCAGCATGGGGATTCACGTATGACGCGATGAATCGTGCAGTTACCATGACAGATCCACTTGGAAATGTAACCTCGAACAGTTACGATGCGAATGGCAATCTGACTTCCAAGACAGCAGCCGATGGCGGTGTGACCGCTTATACGCTGGATGGTGTGGGAAATATTACAGCAAGTACTGACGCACTGGGGAATACCACCACTTATACTTATGATAAGATGTACAACATGACCAGTGGTACAGATCCGAAAGGAAATCAGATCAGCTACGTTTATGATAAGAATTATCAGCAGGTCAAAGCAACCGATGCAAAAGGAAATACAATTACTTATAAGTATGACAGCATGGGACGTGTCATAGAAGAGAGTAATAAAGATTTTGGAACAAAGCTCTATGAATATGACAAAGCAGGAAATCTGAAAAAATATACCGATGGAAATGGAAATGCAACCGTATCCAAGTTTGATTCTCTTGGACAGGTGCTTCAGTCCAAAGATGCAGTTGGTAATATAACCAAATATGAATATGACGCATTAGGAAATGAAACCAAGATTACTTATGGAGATGGAAGCAGCCATTCCAAGGAATATGATAACTGCGGAAGACTCGCTAAAGAGACAGATGAATTAGGTGCAGTTACCACTTATACTTATGATGCGGCAGACAATCTGGTATCAAAATCAGATGACAGTGGAAGAACCTGGACTTATACCTACGATAATACAGGAAACCGCTTAAGTGAAACCAACCCAGAAGGTGGAACTACCACATATACTTATGATAAAGCAGGAAATCTGGTATCTTCTACCGATGAAGAGGGAAGAACAGATACTTATGCTTACGACAAGGCAGGAAATCTGACTACATCCAAAGATGCCCTTGGATATACCGTATCCATGAAGTATGACTTAAATGGAAATCTGGTATCCTCTACCGATGAAAATGGAAATACCAGTACCATGACTTACGATGGTAATGGAAACATGACATCGGTAAGCGATGCAAAGGGCAACATTACAGCAATGAAATATGATTCCACCGACAATCTGGAACAGACGGTGGATGCCCTGAAAGGAAAGACCACTTACGAATACGATTCACAGGGCAACAGCACAAAGATGACAGATGCCCTCGGCAATGCGTATAGTTATGTGTATGATAAAGAGGGAAATAACACATCCATAATACTGCCGACAGGGGACAAGGTGCTGATGGAGTACGATGCCATCGGACAGCTTGTAAAATGTACGGATGCACAGGGACTCGTAATTACCTATCAATATGACGGAGCAGGCAACCTGATCCATTCCTCCGACAATGGTGGAAACAGTATGGATTATACTTATGATGGTGCCGGAAATGTACTGACACAGACCGATGAACTTGGCAGGACAGCAACATACAAGTACGATCAGTACGGCAGACTCCTGAAACTTACTGAAGCAGACGGAAGTATCACATCTTATGAATATGATGTTATGGACCGCATTACAGCGGTAACGGATGCGGAAGGTCATAAAACAACCTTTACCTACGATAAAGTCGGCAACCAGTTATCCATGACAGAAGAAGAGGAAGCCACATATAAATACGCTTACGATAAGAAAGACCGGGTTATTTCTCAGACAAATCCACTGGGAGCATCCAGCACCTTTAAGTATGACGGAAATGATAATGTGACGGAATCTGTCGATGAAAACGGTACGGTTACCAAGTATGCTTACGATAAAAATGACAATCTCGTATCCCAGACAGACGGAAATGGAAATACGACAACCTACCAGTATGATGAACTGGACCGCAAGATCGGTGAGACTTCTCCGTTAAAAGAAACAAATGAATACCGTTATGATGCCATTGGAAATCTTACCAAATCAAAAGATCCGATGGGACTCATTACCGAATACAAATATGACAGCCTGAGTAACATGACGGAACAGATTTCTCCAAAGGGAGCAGTTACCAAATATGATTACGACAAGCATGGCAATGTCATTTCTGTAACGGATGCAAAGGGAAATGAGACACAGTACAGTGTTGACCTGAATGACAATGTCACAAAGATGACACAGGCGAATGGTGGAGAGTATACCTATAGTTATGATAAAGCCGGACGTCTGAAGAGTATGACCAGTCCACTGGGTTATACTAAAAATTTCTCTTATGATAAAGTGGACAACGTGGTAAAAGAAAGCGACAGCTTAAAGAGTACCACTACTTATACTTACGATAAGCTCCATAACATGAAGTCTTCTACCAATGCACTGGATGGAACAACCAGCTTTTCTTATGATAAGTATGGCAATCTGGTGAAGGAGACAGATCCGCTTGGACGGAGCAATACCTACAGTTATGACCTGGCAGGTCAGATGACTTCTGCAGCTGATCCGCTTGGTAAGATAACTGCTTACACTTACGACCCGGCAGGAAATATTACTGAGATCACCAAACCGGGTGGAAGAAAGACCAGCTATGGATATGATAAGAATTATAATGTTACATCTGTAACAGATCCGATGGGCTATGTTGCAAAGACAGTCTACGATAAAGACAACCGTGTAACAGAAGAGACCGATGCACTGGGGCAGAAGGAATCCTATACCTATGATAAGGACAGCAGGGTAACTTCTATTACAGACAAGCGTGGATTCACAACGGGATTTGATTACGATGCACATGGGAATATTCAGGTTGTTACAGATAAGACCGGATTAAAGAGCCATCTGGAATATGACAAGAATGACAACCTGACCAAAGTAACTGATGCCCTTGGCGGTGTAACAACTTATGGTTACGACAACATGGATAACCTGGTGACCTTCACCAATGCAGCAAATAAGACAACGAATTATACTTATGACTTAGAAGGCAACCTGACATCCATCAAAGATCCGGCAGGAAGAACGGAGAAATTCGACTATGATGAAAAAGGCAGACTGACCGGACATACACAGGCAAGCGGCAAGAAAACCACGTATGATTACGACAAACTGAATGACCTGTTGGAGAAATCTTATCAGGACGCAAAAGGCGAGACATCCGAAAAGGACGTGACCTACGCATATAACAGTGCCGGGGAACGGGTATCCATGAAGGATCAGACAGGCAAGAGCAGCTACGAATACGATGCACTTGGAAGAATCACCAAAGTGACAAGCGGTTCGAAAAAGGATGTCAGCTACGTTTATGATGACGCAGATAATCTGCAGGCAATCGTATACCCGGATGGGACAAAGATCAGCTATGAATACGACTTAAATGATAATCTGGTAAAACTGACAGACCGTAATAGAAAAGTAACCACTTACAAGCATGATGCACTGAACCGTGTGACAGAAGTTACTAGAAGTAATGGAACAAAGACGGAAGTATCTTACGATGCAGAAGATCATATCACAAAGATTGTGAATACCTGTGGTTCCTGCGGCAAAGTAATCAGTACTTATGAGTACAAGTACAATGATCAGGGATATGTAGTTGGAGAAACAGCTACGGAACTGGAAGCTGGAACAAGAAAGACGCCAAGCTGGGAAGACTGGTACAACTGGGGCGATACACAGAAAGAGACAGACAAAGCAGACTGTGAGCATCAGGAAAAAGAGATCCAGACGACACGTACCTATGAATACGATGACAACTGGGAACTGACACGCTGTACAGAAAAAGCAGAGGGCGGTAAAAAGACAGTCCATAATTATACTTATGACAAGATTGGAAACCGGACCTCTTACGAGAAGATCGAGGATGGTGTCAGCAAAGCAAAATATAACTATAAGTACAACGATTCCAACCAGCTCATCAACCGCACCAATGCAAAGATCTGGGGCGATCCGGGAATAACCTACAGCTATGATAAAGATGGCAATCTGATCCAGGAATGTGATAAGACAAACAGTGCAGATCCGGTTACTTATGAATACACAGCAGAGAATCGTTTGGCAGTAGTAAAACAGGGTGGAACAGTCCTGATGGCAGCCATGTACGATGGAGATAACAACCGGGTATTCGAACTTGATAACACCTATAAATGGGAAGACTGCTATGGCGATGAAGTCCTGATCCCGGCGAACCAGCGTACCGAAGATGGAAACAGCCCGAAAGAGCAGCTTGCCTCTCTGGTAAAAGGCGGTTCCAATGCCAAAGGATACACACTGACAGAGTATATCAACGATATCAATCGCGAGAATACAGAAGTCCTTGCAGAGTATGGAGCAGACGAGAAAGTACGTCAGGCTTATACTTATGGAGAAAGTGGAATCGGAGAACGGGTAAGCGTTGATAAATCGGAAGAAAGCAGTTATTATTTATATGACGGAAGAAACAGCGTGACCGGAATCCTGACCGAAACAGCTAATCTGACGAACAGTTATCAGTATGATTCATACGGTAACCTTACATCAGGAACAGCAGACGGTGTCAATTACTACGGTTACAATGGGGAGTCCACAAATGTAAAAACAGGACTTCAGTATCTGCGGGCAAGATACTATAACGCAGAGAACGGAACCTTTACAACTGAAGATAGTGACCTTGGAACGACAGAAAATCCATTGACCAGAAACCGCTACGATTATACGACCAATAATCCGCTGAATTACAGTGATCCGACAGGACATTCATTGTGGAGCAGGATTAAGAGTACAGCTAAAAAAGCAGCGAAAGCAGTCAAGAGTGTCGGCAAGAAAATCGTTAATACTGCGAAAAAGGTAGTCAAAACAGTAGTAAATACAGCTAAGAAAGCAGCAAAAACTATTGTTAACACAGTGAAGGGGGTAGCAAAAACTGCCAAAAATGCAGCTAAACATGCAAAACAGACATATCAATCTGTGAAAAATCGTGTAACCAGTAGCAGTACATATCAAAAGATCACATCCAGAGGAAGTCAGTTTATTCGTTCTGTAAGCAATGGGGTACAGAAAATTGGAAAAACTTATACATCTTTCAAATCCTATGTTTCAGAAAGAACGGCAGAAATCCGCTCAGAAGTGGTACGACATATGTGTACGACAACAAATCGTATTACAGATAAGCTTGGAAAAGTAGACTGGAATGCGGTGAAAAAAGTAGCCATTGGTATAACTGCGGTTACAGTTTCTGGTCTTGTAGTTGCTGCAACAGGCGGTTTGGCTGCAGGAGCAGTTCTGGCAGCATTGCCAGCAATGGGTGGCTTAGGAACGGCGATGGTTTCAGGAGCAGTTATTGGAGCTATTGGTGGAGCTTCATATAGTGCAGTGAATTCAGGTTTGTCTGGAAATAGTCTGAAACAAGTAGCAAAAGATACGTTAGTCGGTGGTATTGCAGGAGCAGTGACAGGTGGCGTTATGGGTGGCCTTAGTTATGGGGCTGGGAAACTTTTGAATGTAGTAAGGAGTGCAGGAAGTACCCATAATGATGGGATTGATAAATCGTTTAAAAAATTAGTTGCAGAAGTAACCGAAACAAAATTGCCAGAAGGCACTTGGGAAAAACCACCATTAGAGCGAGGAGATATTATTGACAAAGCTATGGGAAATAACTTGGGACACAATTTCCCGACCATAGATAAAGTAGAAAATGGTGTTGTGACTAGTGTTAAAAGCCGAGACTTAGGTGCAAAGACTTATCAAAATGGTAATAAATTGGAAAAGGTAATTGTCAAGGACATTAATAAAGTTTCAGGATTTATAGGAGAAACATTTAATGGTAAATTTGTTAATGCGGAAGAAATAGTGGGTAGACAATTACAAGTAGTTGTTCCAAATGTAACATTAAGCGAAGCTCAGATAAATGCAGTTAATAATGCTACAAAACATGGTATTGATAAAGGTGTTAAACTCATTATTACAGTAGGAAAATAATAGCAAAGTAAATAGCTTAAGGGGAATATTTTATTCCCCTTAAGTAATAGAGAGGAGAAAACGGATATGATTTCTGTATATTATAATCAAAAATATGGTTTCTTAATTGTGCCTAATGCCATTGAAAGGTTTATGGGATGTTATATTTCTATCGAACCTACAATTGAAATTATGGCTGAAGAAACAATAGATAAGATAGGCTGTGCAATTAGAAAAGGAATAAAAATTGCAGAAAGTTCCCCAAAAGCTGTCTCTTATACACATCTGACGCTGCCGACGAATAGCCTTGTGTAGAT
>OWJL01000597.1_pt1 | contig 11351 bp, 10 predicted proteins | sample 1732571 | NCBI WGS metagenome assembly OWJL01 (sample SAMN05065730, study PRJEB22554) | human gut metagenome | biome: ENVO:2100002; feature: ENVO:00000062; material: ENVO:00002003 | host: Homo sapiens | place: USA
TACGAGATTACTACGCGTCTCGTGGGCTCGGAGATGTGTATAAGAGACAGCAGTTTGGGTTGAATTTCTGGATAAGTCCAATTAATCGGTAGTTCATCCATAATTGCTATTTTTTCAATTTCACTGTGAAGCTCTTTTTCAAATGTATGTATATCTGAGAAGAATAATTTTCCAAAAGTCTCCATTCCATCGAAATTATCTGGTGCAGTCACAGAATATATACAAATTGGAGTAATATCAAAAGTTATTGCTCCTGTTTCTTCATATAGTTCTCGTTTGGCTGTTTCAAGAATATCCTCACCATCTTCTCTATGTCCCCCCGGTGCCTCCCATGTATTTCTTTCCTTGTGCTTGCAAAATACCCATTTACCATTATGTCTGGCAATAATAACTGCAAACTTCAGCATTGAATCATTAATGCTATCATAAAAATTCACTTTCGTCATATAATGCTCCTTATTAGATTTCATCTATTTTCTTGCCATTATTGCTCTCACAAATAGAGCCAAACTAGAGCCATTTGATAAAACAAATGCCGGAAACCCGCATAAATACAGGCTTTCGGCATTTTAGTCCGTTATTCAAACTCGCAGAGTCTGGTTTGATTCAGGTTATTATAATGCAGTTATCTATACTATTTTGTATTGATAACTCATACCTTTTCCACACATTATTTTTCGTTTCACATATTTTTAGTACCAATCCAGTACCATTGCATTTTTTCATTATTGTGTGCAGTTCTGGTGGTTTGCAGGTTGGTTTGCTATTCACAGAATAATATTCTGTCGGTTTGCTTGTCCACCTATGGAAATTATAATCTGCAACCGCTAATTCTGCAATAAGAAATTTTGTGGTACTAATGGATAGCATCATCCTTTTTCATATCATTCATCAATTTATCAAAATCACTTTCATATTATAGTTGGCAAAATAAACAGGATATTTTTGTTATGTAAACTAAAAAGGAAGTAGAGATTAAATCCCTACTTCCCAATCATACAGTTTTTCTTTATGATATTTCTGGATTTCTGTAACCATCTGATGTGATCACGCAGTTCTTCCCAGGAAACATCTTCCGGTGATTTGTGAAGAATATTTGTCAGATAATCCAGATAGGCACGAATGTAGGTACAATAGTTTCTTATTTTTTCTGAGAGAAAAAGTATCAAAAAGGTATCAAGACATAAAAAGACCTGAAATCATGTCTTTTTAACATGATTCCAAGCCTTGTAAAATATTTAGCATACTGTATTTTTCTATTCAGATACCATCTTAATTTGCACTATCTATGCTAACCGAAACAACAAAGTGCTTGACATTCACAAGTGTTTGCTGTTTACATGTCATTTTTTTGTTTTTTAAATTCTATACCCACCAGTACAACAGATAGCACAAACGCTGAAAAATCAGCAACAGGCCCCGCTAGCAATACTCCCATAATTCCGAAACGAAGCGGGAGCAGCAGGGTAAGCGGAATCAAGAAAAAGGTCTGCCTTGTTAATGCCAACAGAGCACCTCTTAACGATTTTCCTATTGCGGTAAAAAAGCTGGAAGAAAGCAACTGCACACCATTTACCAACACCATGAAAAGATAGGTACGCATGAACAAAACAGCAAATTCAAAATACAGCTCGTCCCCATCTCCGAATAGCGAAATGATAGATTGCGGGAAAAATTGAAATGCGATGAAAGCAATAGTGGAAACAACAAGGTTCCATTTTACCGCAAGCAGGTAAGCCTCCCGTACACGATGGTATTGCCCTGCTCCATAGTTGAAGCCGATAATCGGCTGTGTTCCCTGCGAGATTCCTACAACAATCGCAAGGATTATGGCATTTGTTTTCATAACGATTCCGCAACCAGCTAAGGGAATATCTGTTCCATATTTTGATAATGCGCCGTAATAAGTCAACGAATTGTACTGAATGATTTGAATCACGGTAACTGCAATCTGGTTTGAGCTGCTGCTGATTCCCATGCTGCAAATTTTCATGCTTTCTTTGATGTCCAATAAAAACGACTCTTTTTCAAAATGGATTGTTTGGAAACGCCATAGATAACGGAGTGCGAGTATGAAGGAAAAAATTTGCCCAATAACTGTTGCCCAAGCTGCGCCGACAATTCCCCAATCGCAAACAAAAATAAAAATGGGGTCAAGAATGGTATTGATAATAGCTCCCACAACCATGCAGACCATTGAATACTTTGGTTTTCCATCTGCTCGAATCAAATTGCTCATACCATTCGTTACAATGAGAAACGGCATTCCAATCAATGTTATGCTGGCATACTGCTTTGCATATGGAAATACATCTGTCGTTGCCCCAAATGCCTTTAGGAGCAAGGACAGAAAAGTTTCTCCAACCAGCAAATAAATAATTCCGAAAATTCCCATCAGAACAATACCATTTCCCGCTGCTTTGGCGGCAGCTTTCGGCTCTTTACGTCCAAGACAGAGGGAAACACTGGAAGCACTGCCAATTCCGACCAGTAGTGCAATGGCAAGGCAGATGGTAGAAAACGGGTAGGCAACATTGGTTGCTGCATTTCCCAAATAACCGACCCCTTGACCAATAAAAATCTGATCCACAATATTGTAGATTGAGCCGACAAGAGACGCCACAATACTGGGAACAGCAAAATCTTTCAACAGTTTTGAAATTTTTTCATATCCTAGGGGATTCTCAGTCATTAAATTCATCCCCCTTTCTTTCTATACGGAGTTCCGCTGTAATATTTTCACCTGCCTGAATCAGCAAATCAATAAAGAGGTTTTTATCAGATTCCCTGAAGCCTTGCAATAAAAGAGCTTCTGTCTTTTCACATACCGTCTGTACCTCATCAATTACAGACAGCGCACGTTCCGTAGGATACAGCTTACATGTCCGCTTATCCTTATCATTGGGAGAACGTGTAATCATTCCCTGCTTTTCCAATGTCGCAACCGTCCGTACAATATTGCTTGGATGAACATAGAACATATTCAACAAAGAATCTTGTAAAATACCGGGCGAACGACAGATTTTGATTAAGAACATATATTGACTGTTGTTGATTCCATAGGGGGCAAGTTGCTTGTCCAAATAGATTTTGTAAAATCGGTCTGTTACTGAAAGCCATTTTAATAGTTGCATAAATATATACCTCCAATCAGAACGTATTATACATCAATATGCGTGCGCACGCAACTACTTTTAACATTATATCTGCCGCTTTGTCCTCCTAAACACAAATCAATTTCTGCCTGCTTTGATGGAAACAGGCTGCAAAACTCACCACCGAAGAAATCAGCAAAAGACAAACTAAAAACCGATTGACAAGAACGCAAAAAACGCCCTTAGCCATGAGTTACTACCCACAGCTAAGGGCGTTTCTAATATGGATTTATCACAGTCACACAAACCACTTTAAAATCATTCCTCGACCTGCAAACCACTTATCCGTAAGAATAATCGCACTTGCGTAACCGTTATCAATTTGTTATCAAAAGACCTTTTGTAATGCCGCAAACCCGCATAAACGCTGGATTTGCTAAGCATTTTTGTTTATTCGAATTCAATAGTTCCCGGTGGCTTACTGGTCAAATCATAGAATACTCTATTGACTCCCTTTACCTCATTTATAATTCTGCTCATCACTGTCTGAAGTACCTCAAATGGTATCTCGGCTGCTTCGGCTGTCATGAAGTCCACAGTGCGGACTGCTCGGACTGCAACGGCATAATCATATGTTCTCTCATCACCCATGACACCTACTGAACGCATGTTGGTAAGGGCTGCAAAGTACTGGTTTGGCATCCATGACGGTTCCTCGCCGTGGGCCTCTTTGTACTCTTTTGCTGCCTTTTCCACTTCGCTTCTGTAAATCCAGTCTGCATCCTGGACAATGCGTACCTTTTCGGCTGTGACTTCGCCGATGATACGTATTCCAAGGCCTGGGCCTGGGAATGGCTGACGGAATACGAGATAGTCAGGTAATCCAAGCTCCAGTCCAACCTTGCGTACCTCGTCCTTGAAGAGGTTTCTGAGTGGCTCCACGATATCCTTGAAATCGACATGCTCCGGGAGACCTCCTACGTTGTGGTGTGATTTGATGACTGCAGATTCTCCGCCGAGTCCACTCTCCACTACGTCCGGATAGATGGTTCCCTGCGCAAGGAAGTCAACCTTTCCGATTTTCTTAGCTTCTTCCTCGAATACACGGATGAATTCCTCACCGATGATTTTACGCTTGCGCTCAGGCTCTGTGACGCCTGCAAGCTTGCTGTAGTAGCGCTCCTGTGCGTTGACGCGGACAAAGTTGATGTCGAACGAACCGCCTTTGCCGAATACGCCCTCTACTTCATCGCCCTCGTTCTTGCGGAGAAGTCCGTGGTCTACGAATACGCAGGTGAGCTGCTTGCCGATTGCCTTGGCAAGGAGTGCTGCGAGTACTGATGAGTCTACTCCACCCGAAAGTGCAAGGAGCACTTTACCGTCACCGACCTGCTCTCTGATTTCGTCGATTGTGTTTTTGACGAATGAATCCATCTTCCATGTGCCTGCACATCCACATACGCCACGGACGAAATTGTAAATCATCTGTGTTCCGTTCTTGGTGTGAAGTACCTCCGGATGGAACTGTACTGCATATAATTTCTTCTCAACATTCTGTGTTGCGGCTATTGGACAGTCTGCAGTGTGCGCAACTACCTCAAAGCCCGGTGCAGCCTCTGCAATTCTGTCGAAATGACTCATCCAGCATACTGATTCTGATGGCAGATCCTTGAACATCACGCCGTTTGCAGAATATGTGATTTCTGTCTTTCCATACTCTCCAACCTTAGGTGTGATTACCTTTCCGCCTAATTTATGCATCATAAGCTGTGCACCGTAGCAGATGCCAAGCACCGGTATTCCCAGCTCAAACAGCTCTTTCCGGTATGATGGAGAATTCTCTTCATAACAGCTGTTTGGACCTCCTGTAAGGATGATGCCCTTTGGATTCATTTCTTTGATTTTCTCAATGTCTATTTTGTATGAGTAAATCTCACAGTACACGTTGCACTCGCGGACACGGCGCGCAACAAGCTGATTGTACTGACCACCAAAGTCTATGACTATGACCTTTTCCTGATCCATGTTTTCCTCCTAATTGTTTATTCGCTATGCTGCTGTTTTACAATCTTTGAAACGTCACGTAATTGCTGTTTGCCACACTGTGGTGTAAACAATAACAAAAACATAACATATGTTATCTGCTGCCATCTCATTGATTACGTAAAAGCAACATGTTTTCTTATGTCATTATAGATTACGGAGTGCTTATCTGCAAGCGATTTTGTTAAATTTCTGTTTTGATTTTATGTGCAATTACGTTATAATGAATTATAAACACTTTTATAGGCTGGGAGGTTTCATCATGAGTTTTAAAATAATCACTATAAGCCGAGAGTTTGGCAGTGGCGGTCGCTTTATCGGCGAGCAGATTGCTCAAAAATGCGGCATTGAGTTTTACGATAAAAAAATAATTGAGCATGTGGCAAAGGAGCTCGGTATTTCTGAGCAGATTGTCGCAAACCAGGGCGAATATGCACCTGCCGGAAGTATTTTCTCATATGCATTTGTGGGGCGCGACATCACAGGAGTTTCTCTTTCCGACCAGATTTTCAATATCCAGCAGAAGCTCATCAAGGATATTGCGCAAAAAGAGCCATGCGTTATTGTGGGACGTTGCGCAGACTACATTCTTTCTGACAGGGATGATGTGCTGAATGTTTTTATAGAGGGAAATAAGCCTGAGAAGGCTGCAAGAATAAAAAAGCTCTACCAAAAAAGCGATGACGAGGTCAAAAAGCTGCTAAAGGATGTCGATAAGAAGCGCTCTGTAAATTATCGCTACTTCACCGATAAGGAGTGGGGCAACAGAAAAAATTATGATCTGGTGCTAAACAGCTCTGTGCTTGGGTATGACAAATGCATTGAGCTCATAACTGCTGCATACGCTTAACATACTTAATACACTTAATATATTTAATGAGCTTAATATGATCAGGCAGCGCAACTTTTGCACCAATGCAATACGGAAAATTGATATTATTATTACTATTAAAAAACCGTTTTCTTATTTTTTTTATTACGAAAAACGTAAATAGAATTACAACCTGTGTGTAATATTAAAAATACTCCCGCATAAACTGTAACAACAGAATATGCAGGAGTATTTTTTGAAATCATATATTGAGACAAGGGCGGTGGAAATCGCCAACTACATAGTTGAAAATAATGCCACGGTGCGTCAGGCTGCAAAGCAGTTTGGCATCAGCAAATCCACTGTGCACAAGGATATCACGGATGCTGACAGGCTGCTTCGAATAGACCCGGAGCTTGCCGCAAAGGCGCGTCACATTCTCGATATCAACAAGTCCGAGCGCCATATCCGCGGCGGACTTGCCACCAGAGAGAAGTATCTGCATCTGCCTCATGTGCATGCCGGCTGAGTGCATGGATGCTTCTATCCCTGCATTGCCAGGTGCGCCGTTTTCCGTACATCTGAGGCTTTTCGTTAATTCAAGACCGGTGTCACATGACTTGTGAGCACACCGTACAGCCACTTGCCCTCATCGCTTAGATCCTCATAGGTAAAGCCGCTTGTCTTATCGCAGGCAGGTGTTAGAAGCGCTGATTTTTCGTCCTTATTGGACAGATTCCAGCACACATAGCTGATACCGTAGCTGTCGAGCAGGCTGATCCAGCTGTTTGCGGAATCTATGTCCACCTGACCGTTTCCGTCGGCGCTGCAGATGCCAAACTCTGATACAAATATCGGCAGTCCGGCGTCTGCCGCCGATTTTAGCTTGTTTTGCAAGTCCTCCTTGTGGGTTGCGGCATAGAAATGCAGTGTATACATGATATTATCATAGCCTGTGACAGGGTCCTTGACTGCCTCATCCACATCCTGGCTCCAGTTAGGTGTGCCTATCAGTATGACTGCATCCTTGTCGTAGCTTCTGATTGACGGAATGACCTCGCTGGCATAAAACTTCACATCTCCCCAGGTCGCACCGTTGCACGGCTCATTACAAATCTCGTAAATCACGTTGTTGTATGAGGCATACTGCTGTGCCATTTTGGCAAAAAATGTCTTTGCCACATCACTGTAGCGGTTTGGATTGCCCTCGTTTAGCACATGCCAGTCGATGATGACATACATGTCATTGTTTAGTGCGTACTGCACTCCGTTTTGCACAAGTGTCTCAAGCTGCTGCCTGTCACCATCTGTGCAGTAGCCACCGCTTTCGTAAGTGTACATGGCGAGCCTCACCACGTTTGCTCCAAAGCTTTTCAGCGTGGCAAAGCAATCATTGGTCACATACTGTGGATACCACGCAAGACCGTGTGTGCTGACTCCGCGAAGCTGCACCTCGTTGTTATTTTGATCAACGAGCTTGCTGCCCTCCACATGCAGCTTACCGTTTACTGACGGACAGGCAAGAACTGAGCTCTCCTGTCCGTTTTCTGTGGTGAGCTGCTCTGTATCAGCCTCATTCTGATTTTCTGTACTGCTTTGCGTACTGTCCTCAGTATTATTTTCTGTAGAGTTCACCGACTCAGTGGCTTTATCACCGGTCTGTGATTCAGTCTCTTTGTTGCCATTGTTACCGCATCCTGTAAAAATCCCAAGCACCAGCATTGCAGCCAATACCAATGCTATATATTTCTTCATATTGCTATACTGTCTGACTGATTACTGAATGGATGTAACCTTGTAGTCCTCAGCCTCTACAGTCTCCTTTAATTTCTCATCTGAGATGTCAGAGCTTAATGTCACTACTGCAGTTCCGCTCTCATGGCTTACTGCTGCCTCACTTACTGCATCAAGTGCCTCAAGTGCCTTCTTTACTCTTGCCTCACAGTGGCAGCACATCATTCCTTCGATATTCATTGTCTTTGTCATTGATTTTTCCTCACTTTCATTTGCTTTATCTGTTTTGTCTTTTCTATCTGGTTTTGCTTTTCTGTCATGCTTAGGATCATACACCCTGCACAGATTCAGCCGCAGGGCATTGGTAACAACGCAGAAGCTCGACAGGCTCATCGCCGCCGCTCCAAACATCGGATTGAGCTTCCATTCTAATAAAGGATACCACAAACCGGCCGCAAGTGGAATACCTATTACATTATAGAAAAATGCCCAGAACAGATTTTCATGTATATTTGTCAATGTAGCACGGCTCAACCGCACTGCTGCCGGTACATCTATCAGGCGGCTTTTCATCAGGACAACATCCGCGGCATCTATTGCCACATCGCTTCCCGCGCCGATTGCAATTCCCATATCTGCACGTGTAAGCGCCGGCGCATCATTGATTCCGTCACCAACCATGGCTACCCTGCCCTGCTTCTTTAGCTTTCTTATGACAGCCTCCTTGCCATCCGGAAGCACCCCTGCGATGACTTCGTCCACTCCCGCCTGCTTTCCAATGGCACCTGCAGTCTGCTCGTTGTCACCTGTGAGCATAACAACTCTGATTCCCATATTTTTAAGCTGTCTGACAGCTTCCGGACTGTCCTCCTTTATTGTATCTGCAACGGCTATGATACCGCAAAGCCTGTCATCTGCGGCAAAGAACAGAGGAGTTTTTCCTTCCTTTGAAAATTTGACAGCTTTCGCGCGCATATCATCTGACACTTCTACAAATTTGCTGACAAAAGCAAGATTTCCTGCTTTTATCATTTTGCCTGCAAGTATTGCAGTCAGACCATTTCCTACAACAGCGCTAAAATCCGTCACCTCTGCAACGGCGATTTCATCCGTTTTAGCGCGCTCCATAATGGCTTTTGCAAGCGGATGCTCGCTCTTGGCCTCGACTGATGCGGCTATTGCAAGAAGCGCTCCGGCATGATTGCCGGTTTCCTCAAAAAATGTCTCATCCGGCACGATATCCGTCACCTTCGGCTCACCGCTTGTTATGGTGCCTGTCTTATCAAGAGCCACAATCTGTGTGCGGCCTGTTGCCTCAAGGCTTGCCGCTGTCTTGAAGAGTATACCGCTCTTTGCGCCCTTGCCATTTCCTACCATTATCGCAACAGGAGTTGCCAATCCAAGTGCACACGGACAGCTTATCACGAGCACCGAAATGCCTCTGGCAAGCGCAAAGCCCACAGTCTCACCGGCTATAAGCCATGCTATTATTGTAATGATTGCAATTGTAATAACCGCCGGCACAAATACTCCCGATACCCTGTCAGCGATTTTTGCAATAGGTGCCTTTGTCGCTGCGGCATCAGAAACCATCTGTATAATCTGTGAGAGTGTGGTGTCTTCGCCCACTCTCGTTGCGCGGCATTTTATAAAGCCTGACTGGTTCACTGTGGCAGCGCTTACTGCATCTTTCGGCTGCTTATCCACAGGGATGCTCTCTCCTGTGAGTGCCGATTCGTTGACAGCGGTTGTTCCATCTATTATTTCACCGTCCACAGGGATATTTTCCCCGGGTCTGACCACGAAAATATCGCCCTTTTTCACTGCATCCACAGAAATTTCCTGCTCCACGCCATCCCTTACAACGGTTGCTGTCTTTGGGGCAAGCTGCATCAGGCTCTTTAAAGCGTCTGTTGTTTTGCCCTTTGAGTGCGCTTCAAGCATTTTTCCGACAGTAATCAGTGCCAAAATCATGGCTGCAGATTCAAAATAAAACTCATGCATATATGACATTACCGCATCCATATCGCCATTCACCTGCGCAGCTGTCATGGCAAAAAGTGCATACACGCTGTATCCAAACGATGCCGCAGAGCCAAGCGCAACAAGCGTATCCATGTTGGGAGTGCCGTGAATCAAGCCCTTAAAGCCACTGATAAAAAACTTCTGGTTTATGACCATTACCGCCACTGTAAGCAGAAGCTGCAAAAGTCCCATAGCCACATGGTTTCCATTGAAAAACTCAGGCAACGGCCAACCCCACATCATATGTCCCATGGAAAAATACATGAGAACAACTAAGAATATGAGCGATGCTATAAGCCTATTGCGCAGCTTCAGTGTCTCCCTGTCTACAAGCGCATCCTGCGCTGCCTTTAGCTGCTCTAAGCTGTTATTCGCTTTGTCATTATCTGATTCTGTTGCTGTGCCTTTGGGACTCGCTCCATAGCCCGCCTGCTCTACTGCCTCCACTATCTGCGCATCTGTCGCGCTTCCCTCGACTCCCATCGAGTTGGTCAAAAGGCTGACAGAGCAGCTCGTCACACCATCAACCTTAGAGACCGCCTTTTCCACTCTGGCAGAGCATGCCGCACAGCTCATTCCTGTAACTGTATATTGCTTCATACTGTCTGTATTTCCTTCTTTCTACTATTTGAATCTAGCTATTCAGAAGCTTTTTCTAAAATCTCTCAATTCCTGTCACCTTGAAATCCAGTCTTTCGATGGCAAATGTTATTTCCTCATCGCTTAGCTCTCTGGTTGCCTCAACATGTGCCACGCCATGCTTTAAATCCACATCTGCCGATACTCCGCTCATCTTCTGAAGTGAGCGTGTGACTGAGTTCTTGCAGTTCATGCAGTGCATTCCGTCTATGTGCACATCTGCTCTCGTGACTATCTCGCCTGTAAGCTGTACTGTAGCTTCCTCGTCCTCCTTCATGGCTCCACCGCCACAGCAGGCACCCTCGCCCTTTGAATGCTTTATTGTCTCCTTTAAGCCCACAATCACCAGAGCGGCAATTATTGCTATTATTAATATTGTGATTATTGTACTCATTTTTATACCTGCCTTCTTATTATACTACTTCATAAGCTTCTGCAGCGTGTTCAAAAGCTCATCTATTGTCTCATCCTTGCCGGCTCTTATGTCATCTGCCACACACGTCTTTATATGATTGGCCAAAAGGACTTTATTGAAGCTGTTGAGCGCAGCATTTGCGGCCGCCACCTGTGTGATGATGTCAGGACAGTAGCAATCCTCATCCAGCATACGCTTGATTCCACGGATCTGCCCCTCTATACGGCTAAGTCTGTTGATGAGATCCTTATATTCCTTCTCTGACCGCTCTTTTTTGCGGTTGCAGCAACAGCATTTGGTTTCTTTTTCTGCCATGTGTGCCTCCCTTCTTTCTTCATTCCACATTTGTTGTATATGTCTAACCATACCCCTTATGGGTATCTGTCTTCAAGAGCATTATATACCCCGGTAGGGTATATTGCAAGGGCAGATTTCCTTATTGAGAAATTTTCAACAGTATGGCAGAACGTTAATCACACGTCCATAAGGCGCACAGGTCACACATGCACTACTCCGTTCCTGTCTCTTATACACATCTCCGAGACCACGAGACGCGTAGTAATATCGTATGCCGTCTTCTGCTTGAAAA
>OWJL01000607.1_pt1 | contig 11257 bp, 6 predicted proteins | sample 1732571 | NCBI WGS metagenome assembly OWJL01 (sample SAMN05065730, study PRJEB22554) | human gut metagenome | biome: ENVO:2100002; feature: ENVO:00000062; material: ENVO:00002003 | host: Homo sapiens | place: USA
ATCTACACAAGGCTATTCGTCGGCAGCGTCAGATGTGTATAAGAGACAGAGATAACACATGCAATAACCACATGGATAAAGAAAATAAGCGGCATCCCCTTTACAAAATACCAATGCTTTGTCTTGTGCCTGAAGGCATACATCCCCGCCCAGGTACCGGCGCTTCCGCCCAGCAGGCTGAGCCCAAATAATGTCTTCTCCGGGATGCGCCATGCGTGTGCCTTGGCCTTACACTTGTCAATTCCCATCGCAGCAAAGCCTGCTATATTCATAAGAAGCAGATAAATCAGAAAAATTTTCATATAAATAATGCTCCATTCTATTACTCCGCACATAAATTTATAAATATATAAACATATCTGCATATATTAATAAGTCCACAAAAAACAATAGCCCAGCCTTTAAAGGCCGGGCCATAAATTAATTATTAATTCTTAGCTTTTTTAGAAACCTTAGCCGGTGCAGCCGCCTGCTTTTTGATGGCGCTCTTGCCCAGATAAAGCTTCATAACATACCACAGCTCTGTAGCGATGCAGATTGAAGAATATGTTCCGCAAAGCACACCTACCATGAGTGGTAATGAGAACTCTCTGATTGATGTATGACCAAAGATAAAGAGTAACAATACCATAACAAATGTAGTAAGCGAAGTATTGATGCTTCGTGAAAGTGTCTGTGTAAGGGACTCGTTTGCTATATCAGCAAGCTCATCTGCTGAGTACTTCTTGATACCGTGAAGGTTCTCACGGATACGGTCAAAGATAACGATTGTATCGTTGACTGAGTAACCTACGATTGTAAGTATACATGCGATAAACGTACTGCCGACTGAGATTCTGATAAGTGCATATGCTGTGACTACAACAAGCACATCATGTACCAGCGCAAGGATAGCACTTGAAGCAAATCTGATGTCCTTGAATCTGAACCAGATATATAACAGCATGAAAATACATGAAATAATAACTGCCTTTACAGCGTTTGTTCTCATCTCTCCACTGATTGTTGAGCTGATACTCTGAGTCTCTATAGTTGATGCATCAACCTTGAAATCCTTCTCAAGAAGAGCTGCGAGATCCTGTCTCTCATCGAGTGAGAGTGTACGTGTCTTTAATGTGACATCATGGCTGCCCTGAACTGTAGTAACCTGTACTGCGCTGTTGCCAAGGAGCTTTGATACTGAAGGCACGATGTCCTTCTCAACCTCTGCAGCTGTATAATCCTTGCCAAAGTCTGCTGTGGTTGATGTACCACCTACGAACTCAAGACTGTAGTTTAATGCATTGCCACTTGTAGCACCGAAATAAATCATGCCGCCGATACCTGCAAGTATGACTACACCTGAGATAACAAAGTATTTAACTCTGTTCTGTACAAATCTGATAACCTTTCTCTTCTTTGCCTTGCCGTAGAACTTCTCAGCTCTGACACCGACACCGTAAAATGCTCTTGTAAGGTATTTTGCAATAAAAAGAGCTGTAAACAGTGACAGAATAATTGAAATCATAAGTGTGTATGCAAAGCCCTTTACTGTACCTGAACCGAGCACCATAAGCACAAGTGCTGCGATAAAGGTTGTAACCTGTCCATCGAGGATGGCTGAAAGAGCCTTCTTGTAGCCCTCATTTACTGCAGCAAGCACTGATTTGCCACCTGCGATTTCCTCACGGATACGGGCAAATACGATAACGTTTGCATCTACTGCCATACCGATACCAAGGATGATACCCGCGATACCCGGCAGTGTAAGTGTAATCTCAAACCAGTAAATAAACAGTACTGTAAGCATTGAGTAGAGTGCAAGTCCGATAGATGCAACCACACCGAGTATACCATAGAGCACAATCATGAATATCATGATTAAGATAATTCCGATAATTGCAGCCTTTACTGCATTTGTGAGCGCTGTTCCACCGAGCTGTGCGCCAACAACATTTGACTCTAACTCCTCGAGCTGGAGGTTGATGGCTCCGACACGGATAAATGTTGCAAGGCTTGTTGCCTCGTCGTAATCCTTCATTCCGTTGATTACACAGTTACCATCTGAGATAACGGCGCTTACTGTAGGAACGCTGATGAAATGATCATCATAGTATATACCGATTGACTGTCCTGCATCCTTTGCCTTCTTTGTGGCATCTGCCCATGTGTCAATAGCCTTATCCTTGAGCTTTAATGAAACAACAGGCTCCTTGGTTGATGTAGATGATGACTGGTCATACTGGGCGCTTGCATCCTTTACATCGTTACCATCGAGGATGACTGAACCATTGGCCTTTAAGGTGTCAATATCATAGTTGAGCTTGTAGCCGCCCTCAACCGATGTGTCCTGTGTATAGTTGGCATTTCCGTCACTGTCATACTGGGCGATGAAGTACAGTGATCCCGGACTTCCAAGATCCTCAAGTACCTTGTTAGGGTCGTCAACACCCGGAATCTCTACAGTGATACGGTCATCCCCGCTCTTGTATACAGAGTACTCTGTTGTGTAGCTCTCTGCACGCTCCTCGAGCTTTGCGATAGTATCATTTACATCCTTGTCTGAAGGATTCTTGTCCTTGATATGGTAGGTGATTGAAACACCACCTGAGAGGTCGAGACCAAGCTTGATATTCTGATAATCCTTATCCTTGGTGCTCTCACCATTAGCAGTTGCCTCCTGCTTTTGCTTTGTGTCGGTGATTACTGCAGTGGAATACCAGCCCAGCAAGCCGATACAAATGACTGCCACAAGGATAATCACCCAACTCTTTCCTTTTTTCATTTTCTTATACCTTCCTGTCATTTTGCTACCATCCATATAGGTATACAGATGGCAAATATATTCGCACACGGGTCACAAATACCGCTATCCGTTTCCCGTGACAAATTCAAATTATTGTGCATCATCTGCCATATCAGCCTCTGCTGCCTTAATCATGATAGCGCACTCTATACGCTTCTTCTGCAGCTCGCAGCCTAAATCATAGGCATCAGTGATTGTGCCGTGGAAGTTGTATGAGTTGGCGGCACAGCCACCGCTGCAATAGAATCTGGCAAAACAGTTGCGACATTTTTCCTTGGCATAAACATTACAGCACTTAAACTCATCCTGGATGTCAGTGGCCTTGATGCCATCCCAGACATTACCCATAAGGAAGTCCTCATTGCCCACAAACTGGTGGCATGGATATAAATCTCCCCATGGAGTCACTGCCAGGTACTCAGTTCCTGAGCCACAACCGGAAAGACGCTTATATACACAAGGTCCTCCCTCTAAATCTATCATAAAATGGAAGAAATTGAAGCCGTTTCCTGCCTTGTTTCTCTTTACCATCTCTGCTGCAAGTCTGTCGTACTCATCAAAGAGCACAGGTAAATCAGATTCCTTAAGTGCATACTCATCTGTAGGCTGTGCCACCACAGGCTCAACCGAAATCTGTTTGAAGCCTAAATCAGCCAGATGAAGCACATCCTTTGAAAAATCAGTATTGAAATGTGTGTATGTACCTCTCACATAGTACTTGTCCTGATGTCTGCTCTCCGCAAACTTCTGGAATTTCGGAACAATAAGGTCATAACTGCCGGCACCCTTTCTGAAAGGTCTCATGCGGTCATGAACCTCCTTGCGTCCGTCGATACTAAGAACTACATTGTCCATCTCTTTGTTGGCGAACTCCATAATCTCGTCATTTAAGAGCACACCGTTTGTAGTGAGTGTGAACCTGAAATGCTTGTCATGAAGCTTCTCCTGCTGCCTTCCATATGCCACAAGCTGCTTCACCACATCCCAGTTCATAAGAGGCTCTCCTCCAAAGAAGTCTACCTCTAAGTTTCTTCTGCTGCCTGAATTGGCAATCAGGAAATCAAGTGCCTGTTTTCCTGTCTCGTAGCTCATGAGAGCTCGTCTGCCGTGATACTCGCCCTCCTCTGCAAAACAATATCTGCAGGCAAGGTTGCAGTCGTGCGCGATGTGAAGGCAAAGTGCCTTTACAACTGTCTGGCGCTTCTTGAAATCTATGATACGCTCTTTGTATGTATCTTCTGTGAAGAGCTCTTCATTATCCTTAAGCTCATTTACTTCCTGTATTGCTTCTTCTATCTCCGTCTGTGGATACCTGTCCACAAGCTTTTCAATAATCTCCTTAGCTGAGTTGTCCTCAAACAGCTCAATAACGTCATATGTGACATCATCCACCACATGGATTGCGCCACTGTTGACATCTAAGACAATATTATAGCCGTTGTTCTTGTACTGATGAACCACTACAATATTCCTCTCTTTCTATACACATTTTAAAATTACACTGCGAAAAGAGTGTGCACCTATCAGCGCACACTCTTTAAATCCGCTTCACCTATGACTATTTGTACTGCTCACAAGTCTGGTTTCCAACTGTACAAGATGTCTTGCAAGCTGACTGGCATGATGTCTGGCACTCGCCACATCCGCCCTTTTTAACTGTGTTCTGTAATTTTCTTGTATTTAATGTCTTTACGTGTTTCATTTTTATCTCCTTTTCATTTAACGATGTCTCATTGACACATCATATTTGCTTTCAACATTATATCACAGCATTATCAATATGAAAAGTCCTTTTTTAGCGAAAAACAAGCGCTGAAAACATTACCAGAAGGAGTATTATCAAAAGCTCGAATATATTTTTTGATTCACCTATATCTATGACCACTGTTGCTATCACATACGTTATCCAGTATGCTACGACCGTCACCCTGATAAAACGTCTGCGGTGAAAGCAGCATTTGAGCAAAAATCCGCACACAAGCCCCACCACTATATTGACCGCCATGGCAAGTGCAAACTTTATCCACTCCGCCATGTCGACAAAGCACTGTACTATGGAAAGTATGATAAGGCACAAAAGCGCCGTAAGATGCATGATACATATTGTTATCACAGGACCTTTGATTTTTCTCCACATAAAAACGCCCTCCACACATCATATATATGTGCAAAGGGCGGTAATTATTCATGTATGAAATTCATTCGTGATTACAGCTCACAGTTATTAACTGTTCTAGGGAATGGGATAACGTCACGGATATTGCCCATGCCGGTAAGATACATTACGCATCTCTCAAAGCCCAGTCCAAAGCCTGCGTGTCTTGCAGAGCCGTATTTTCTTAAGTCAAGGTAGAACTTGTAGTCATCCTCTGAAAGTCCAAGCTCATTTATTCTGGCAAGAAGTTTGTCGTAGTCATCCTCTCTCTGGCTTCCACCGATGATTTCTCCGATTCCCGGCACGAGACAGTCAACTGCTGCAACGGTCTTTCCGTCGTCATTCAGCTTCATGTAGAAGGCCTTTATCTCCTTCGGATAATCTGTGACAAATACAGGGCGCTTGTAAATCTGCTCTGTAAGGTATCTCTCATGCTCAGTCTGCAAATCACAGCCCCATGATACCTTGTAATCAAACTTGTCATTGTGCTTTGAAAGGATGTCGATAGCCTCTGTGTATGTCACACGGGCAAAATCATTTTCAACAACATTTCTTAATCTGTCAAGCAGCCCCTTGTCCACGAAATTGTTGAAAAATGCCATCTCCTCAGGTGCATTTTCAAGCACATAGTTGATAACATACTTGAGCATGCTCTCTGCAAGCATCATATCATCCTCAAGGTCTGCAAAAGCAATCTCAGGCTCAATCATCCAGAACTCTGCCGCATGACGTGTGGTGTTTGAATTCTCCGCACGGAAGGTAGGTCCGAAGGTGTAGATATTCTTGAATGCCATAGCATATGTCTCGCCGTTTAACTGTCCTGAAACAGTGAGGTTGGTAGGCTTATTAAAGAAATCCTTTGAGAAATCCACCTTTCCATCCTCTGTCATAGGGAGATTGTTCAAATCAAGTGTGGTCACCTGGAACATCTCTCCTGCACCCTCACAGTCACTTCCTGTAATAAGCGGAGTGTGCACGTACACAAAATCCCTCTCCTGGAAGAATTTGTGAATAGCATATGCACAGAGTGAGCGCACTCTGAAAACTGCCTCAAATGTATTGGTACGAGGTCTTAAGTGTGAGATTGTACGAAGATACTCAAATGTATGTCTCTTCTTCTGCAGAGGATAATCCGGTGTGGATGCACCCTCAACAGTCACCTCAGCTGCCTGAATCTCAAATGGCTGCTTTGCATCCGGAGTAAGCACAAGTGTACCTCTTACGATAATTGCAGCTCCGACATTGATCTTGCCAACCTCATCATAGTTGTCTAAGCCATTTCCGTATACAACCTGGATTGGCTCAAAAAATGTACCGTCGTTTACCACGATAAATCCAAAATTCTTTGAATTACGATTGCTTCTGACCCATCCTCCGATAGTCACCTCTTTGTCAGCGAATTTGTCCTTGTTGCGGAAAATCTCGCGTATGTTTGTAAGTTCCATTATCTAATCCTCCATTTAAGCTGCCTGCGCATCACCACAGACAGCATATTTATCGTTATTATTCGGCATCCGCGCTGCCACTTGAAGTATCCGGCGCTGCACTGCCATCCTCAAATGTCACATTTGCTTTCTCTGTGACTGTATCAATAGCCTTGTTTACAAGGTACTGGTTCTTAAGGTATGTCTTTCCCTCATCCTTGTGTCCGCTTCCAAAATACTTGTATACCTCAGAAGCCTTGCTGAACTGACCATTGCTGGCTGATACGATGTAATCCACATAGCTGTTGAAGGCATCATCATCCATCTTGATATTTTCCTTCTCAGCGATAAGCCCAAAGATGAACTCTGTCTTTATCTGTTCTGTCAGATTTTCCTTCCACTTCTCTGTGGCCTGATCCACTGTCATGTTGTAGTTGGACTTTAAATATTTCTTAAGTGTCTGTCCATCCTTGACATTTTCTTTGGTAAATGAAGCAATATACTCATTGAGTCTGGCCTGTAGATACTCATCAGGAATCTCAACTGTGCTGTTGTCAATCATGTAGCTCTTTATCTTGTCCACCTCAGCGCTGTAGAGCTGCTGCTTCAAATCCTTCTCAATCTGTGTGGTAAGCTGGGCATTTGTTGTCACTCCGGCCTTTCCAAACACTGTGTTGACCTGCTCGTCTGTCATATCAGCAAGTGCAACAGGATCTGCTGAGTAAATGCCCTTTACTGTATACTCAAATGTAACTGTCTGTCCGTTTAGGTCATCGTTGCCATAATCCTCAGGGAATGTCACGTCACCCTTAACCTTGTCACCCACCTTGGCTCCGATTAAAGGCTTTGTAAATCCATCGATAAATGATGAACCGCCGACCTGGCTGTTGTTTGTCACATCAAGCATCACATCTGTAGCAGAACCACCATCAAATGCTTTGCCATCCTTATATCCTGTGTAATCAACCTTGACATAATCGCCATCTTCAACTGTATCACGATCTGTAACCTGCTTGTACGCATCTGCACCATATGACTGAAGCACATTGGTCAGATATGTCTGCTTTGCTGTATCGTTTATCTCATAATCGTTTGAGACAGTAATTGCAACACCTGAATAGTCTGCAAGCTTTGTAACCTGCTTTGCGTAGTCTATGTCAAACTGTCCGCTTCGCATCGTCTCGCTGCCGGCCTCGGTGCCTGCCTCTGTTGCGCTCTTTGAGCCACCCTTTTTGCTCTTGCCGCTTATCACAGCAACAAGCGCAATAATTACCACGATAAGTGCAATCACAATCACTGCTATGACTGCCTTCTTACCTGTATTCTTCTTCTCACTCATTGGAATCCTCCTGAAATCTGTAAGTCATGTTATTTATAAGTACAATGCCCTGCCACGGCAAAAACGCATCCGCAAAACACTATACCTGTCTACAATATCACATATCAGGTTAAATTACAACGAGTGAAATTTTCTTTATCTTTGCAAACACCGGAGGAGTATGCATCCTAAGCCCTACTGTCACCCTGGCATTCTTTTGCAGCCTTACCGGCTTAAGCAGATGTGTCACAAACCTGATATCATCCGGGAAAATGTCGCTTGTATATGTATGAACGCCGCTTTCATCCTCCACATCCATAAACAGCTTAACCTCGACACCTGTTGTATTTGTTCCTCTATAGTCAACCGCTGCTATATACTCACCGGTATATTCAATATCCACCGTCTGGCTTATCGAATAGTCAAAATTGGCATCTGAAGAGATAAACACTCCATCCTTACCCAGTGTATACTGTCTTTCTTCGAGGCTTGTCTCAATCTGCCAATTATTAAATCCATCCTTAAATTCAGGATTTGAGATTAGATTTCCATGAATCATAAGAAGCTTCATGAAATCCTCCACCTCCGGTGTTTCTTCATACTCATAAAGTGATTCAATATACTTGTCAAGCTCTTTAATCGGCGGATTTTTCGGATCAAAGTCCCTGATTGCATCCCAGCCCGGCAAAGCCCTGCCATGCTCGTCAAACATACCCATATTCTCAAACCAGGTTCCCATGCCTTTACCCGGCACACCGACAGGCTCCCAGTAGTATACACCTGTCTTTCCGGTATCCTTTGACACCTCTGCTGCTATCTGCATGATTATTTCAAGAGACTTCTTCTGCTCTGCGCTGCCTGCATCAAGGCCTGCCGTCTCCATGAGTTCCTTCGAGATATGATCTCCCTTGCAATGCCTCCACGGATGAGCTGTCTCCACAATATAAACCGGCAGATTATATAATTTTATGAGCCTGCTCATAGTATCCTTCAAATCCATGAAGGTACCATGCCAGAACGAATAAAAGGAAAGGCCAATCGCGTCAATCGGCAGCATGCCCGCATTAAACATAGAATCAAACCAAGGCATAATACAGTTATATCTGCCTCCCTGATCCAGATGAATCATGACCTTTGTCTCCGGGAGCAGCTCCCTGACAGCTCTGATTCCCTCATTTACAAGCGCAGCCAGCTGCCTGTACTGTGGCACTGCACCATCCGGAAACAGCATACCACTCCTTATTTCATTACCAATCTGAACCATATCCGGCGCACAATCCATGATTTTTAATCTGTATAGCACATCATATGTGTACTTGTGCACTGCCTCCTTCAGCTCATCAAAGCTTAAATTCTTCCACGCATCAGGCTTATTCTGCTGTCCCGGATCTGCCCAGTAATCTGAATAATGAAAATCAAGCAGAAAATGCATTTTGTATTTTTTAATGACATGAGCCATCTCGAGAACATATGTAAGACTGCAATACCCCTTAGACTCCGGCACCTTATCAGGCTCATTCCATATGCGCAGACGGACTGAATTTACATTATTCAGCTTTAAAAAATCAAATACCCTGCACACATGACCTTCCCTGTCCATTATTTGTATATTATTGTCAACCATCATAGGAACGGATGAAATATCCACTCCCTTTAAGAAATTGCTATCCTTTTTCTGCTTGCGCTGCTGCTTAAGCTGATACATCTTTGTGTCAGCACTTACGAGATAATCGTCAAAGCTCTTACCACTGCCCGGCCTCGTATATATGATGCCGTGACTGATAAACAGGCTGTGCTGCTCCATGATATCATACACGCGCTTTATATACTTCTCAGCAGTGTCATGTCTGTCCCCAGGGATAAACACGATAAATTCATCTCCACCGAATCTATATACCATACTTCCCTCAGGCTTTTGCTCATCAAGCACCCTCGCCACAGTCTTTAAAAGCTCGTCACCGTACTGGTGTCCGTATGTATCATTTATGTCCTTGAAATCATCCACATCGAGAAATACTATGGTGCAGCCGACATTTTGAGCTTCAAGCTCAGCAAACATAGGAATGACCATCTCATTGCATGCCACACGATTGTATAGGCCTGTGAGCGCATCATGGTTGTAGAGATTCTTAAGCTCATTATTTGTATTCTCAAGTACCTTTTGCTTAAAAAGATTCTCAAGCCTCTTGAGCAGGGCAGACTGTATATCAAACTGCTCAGGATGGTCGTACAAAAACTCAGGATTCATGAGTATTAAATAGCCCACTATCTCGTCCCTGAAATGCAGCGAGCAATACATATAGCAGGTGTTTTTATCTACACTCTGCATGTACTGCATAAGGTCATTTACACTCTTAAACTCAAGCTTTCCATTGTCCTTGTCATCCGCATAGAGTACAACCTCGTCGTCAATATCATAGCCATGCTTCCTAAAGTGTGCATTGTTCCTTGCAGCTGCCAGATCAGAAACACCGACCACATACACTCCGTCACACTTCATGCTCTGTATATAGTCAGAGTATCTCTCAAACAAATCATAGTATTCATTGCACTCCTCGAGCTCTTTCTGGAGGATCATTACTGCATCCTCCTCCTGCTCTCTTGCAACGGAGCCTTTGATAATATTCTTTATGTAATTACGATAATCCACTCTGCCGGTATTAGGGCATCCGCAGCTCTCAGCCGGGATAAACTCAGAATCAAGGTATTTATCAGAAGCATCGCCCGTGCCATTCCAAAGCGCCTTAAATATCTCAAGAGCATTTCTGCCTATATTGCCCCTGTTGTGATCCACTGTTGTAATCTGTGGGTTAAAATACGCAGCCTTATCCAGATTGTCAAAGCCTGTGACCTTAAAATCCTGTGGTACCTTGTATCCAAGAACCTCTGCTGTCGCACACAGTCCTGCTGCTATATTGTCATTTGCACATAAAAAGACATCCGGTAACGGCTTTTTGCTCTCGTGCCAATTACTCATATACCTGACACCTGTCTGATAATCAAAATCACCAAACATGTACATATCAGCTGTAAGTGGTATGCCATAATCACTTAAAGCCTCCTTGAAGGCCTCAAAACGCATTCTGTTCTCATAATGATACGGCGGACCACCTGCAAACACAAAGCTTTTGCAGCCATGCGCATAGTACATATGATCCATTATCTTGCGAAACAGCCTCTTATTATCGTTGCCTACATAGTAAAACCCATCAACCTTATACCCGATACTCACTACCGGCACATTTACCGACTGAAGCTTTCTGACCATATACTGTATCTCATCCAGGTTGGTCGTATTGGTGCAGTCAAATACCACTCCGTCGAAGCTGTTTAAATCAGGTAAATCGTTCAGCGCATACTCGCCTTTGTTAAACTTTGAATCCTGACTCAAGGTTCCGTTGGTATTGTAAAAATACAGGCACACATCCAGTCCCAGCTCTTTAGAGCCTTCCATGATACCCTCAACCCACGAATATGTTACATATCTTCTCCAGCCATCAGCCAAAAGAGCAATTTTCTTCATTAATAACTGTCTCTTATACACATCTCCGAGCCCACGAGACGCGTAGTAATCT
>OWJL01000711.1_pt1 | contig 10106 bp, 7 predicted proteins | sample 1732571 | NCBI WGS metagenome assembly OWJL01 (sample SAMN05065730, study PRJEB22554) | human gut metagenome | biome: ENVO:2100002; feature: ENVO:00000062; material: ENVO:00002003 | host: Homo sapiens | place: USA
TACGAGATTACTACGCGTCTCGTGGGCTCGGAGATGTGTATAAGAGACAGAGAGTTGGGTTCTGCCGGGGCATTTACTGTGAACTTCACTTTCAGGATACGGCGGTTGTCCATCTCCAACACCTCAAACTCATAACGGCCGTAGGTCACCTTTTCATGGAGAGCAGGAAATTCCCCCTTCAGTTCCAGCAGAAGTCCGGCAAGCGTATCGGCATCCCCTGCCACCTCATCGAACGTTTCCTCGTCTATCTTCGTTATTTTATAGAAATCAGTCAGCTGGGTCTTGGCTTCAAATACCCAAGTGTGGTCATTCAGTACGGCATATGTACGTTCTTCATCATCGTATTCGTCATGAATTTCGCCCACAATCTCCTCAATAATGTCCTCCATGGTGACAATGCCCGACGTACCACCGAACTCATCGACCACAATGGCTATATGAATCTTGTTTGCCTGGAAATCGCGCAGCAAATCATCAATCATCTTGGTTTCGGGCACAAAATAGGCGGGCCGGATAAGCGACTGCCAACGGAAATTATCCCCTTTGTTCAGATGGGGAAGCAAATCCTTGATATAAAGCACCCCCTTGATATTGTCACGGCTATCCGCATAGATGGGAATACGGGAGTAGACATTCTCTACGATGCACTTCACCACATCTTTGAAAGGGGTACGGATATCCAGGTCCACCACATCAAGGCGAGAGGTCATGACCTCCTTGGCCGTTTCCCCGCCAAAGCGGATGATACCTTCCAGAATATTATTCTCCTCCGAAAGCTCTGCCTTGTCGGTCAGCTCCAACGCATGCGAGAGTTCATCGACCGATATGTTATGGTTCTTGCGGACCATATGCTTGTTCAAGAAAGAGGTGGAACGTACCAGCATAGATGCCATCGGATAGAATACGGAACGGCAAAACGTGATGCCGGGAGCGGCAAAACGGCAGAAAGCCAGCGTCTTCTGAGCCGAATATATCTTAGGCATGATTTCACCGAAAAGCAACAGCAAAAATGTAAGGACTACTGTCAGAATGAGGAACTCTGCAATGGGAGAATGAAATTGGAACACATTCATAAAGAAGAAGTTGCAGAGCATGATTATGGTTACATTCACGAAGTTGTTCGTAATCAGAATCGTTGCCAACAAACGTTCGCTGTTGTCCAGCAGATTACTGATTTTCTCATCCGAAGGATGCTTTCTCTCCGCTATTGCATTCAGGTCTGACGGAGAAAGAGAGAAAAAGGCTATTTCGGAAGCTGATGCAAAACCGGAAACAAGCAAAAGCAAACCTGCCAACACAATGGCTACAACGGCCGAAATAGAAGGAGTCTGTACGGATATACCGTTAAAAACATCTGCCAACTGGCATAAATAAGCGTCTGGGTCCAAAGATTTTGGTTTTAGTTAAACAATTAGAACGGCAAGTCGTCCGTCGGGTTATCTTGTGCAGGGGCAGCCTGCGGTTGTACTGGTTGTTGTGGCTGGGGGGCGGCTCCCGCCTGCGGCGCATAAGGGCCAGCACCGGGAGTTGCCGTTCTCGGAGTCAGCATCTCCATATTGTCGACAAATATCTCAGTCACATAACGCTTGATGCCTCCCTGGTCATCGTAAGAACGGGTACGTATCTTACCTTCCACGTAAAGCTTATCGCCTTTATGCACATATTTCTCAACGATTTCGCCTAAACGGCCACGGAATATCAGGTTATGCCATTCGGTACGGTCCGGAATCTGCGTACCATTCTGCAAAGTGTATCCTTTCTCCGTAGTGGCCAAAGAAAGCTGGGCAACACAGTTTCCACCTTCATAATAGGTTATTTTAGGGTCTTGTCCCACATTTCCTATCAATATCACTTTATTTACTGACATAAGCTTCTATTTTATTAATTTGCTGCCAAAATTAACGAGAATATTCACACCATGCAAGAATACAAACAACTTTTATACATATTTCTCCAAGAAAGCATGTATAAGGCGGGGCACCGCATAACGACCCAAATCTTCGACTGCAACCCGTTGGTAACTTGAGAAGGAGCTCGAATTATCGGGCAGAGTAACCTCGTAGAAGTTGGTGTAAATCACTCTGTGGGACAATACATGTTTCACCCCCCGAAGCAGTGTACGGACCATCCGCACCTCTCCCTCTGCAAACAGCGCATGAAACTGCGGACATGCCAGAAATTCCTCTTCGGATAAATCTTTTTCCGTTTCAACCAGAGGCAATTCAAAGAGATTTTTCCAGATATCGTCCTCCGTCCTCTTATGTATCAAGGTATGCGCGCCCATGCGTACATATATATAATTAAAATAGCGGTTGGTGGTCTTGGTTCTGTGCTGCTTCACGGGCAGTTGCTGCACTTTTCCTTCAGACAATGCCCGGCAGCTGCCGGACAAAGGACAAAACAGACAGTTGGGCGACTGCGGCGTACACTGCACGGCTCCGAAGTCCATAATTGCCTGGTTATAATCTGCCGGCCTGGATTTATCGAGCACCTCACCCGCCAAAGCGGTAAAAGTCTTTTTCCCTTCAGTAGAATCAATGGGAACATCAATGCCGAAATAGCGGGAAAGCACCCGATACACATTCCCGTCGACCGCCGCATAAGGCATGTCATAGGCAAAGGAGCAGATGGCCGCTGCCGTATAATCCCCCACTCCCTTCAAAGCACGTACCTCTGCATAGGTTTTCGGAAATGTCCCCTTCATGCTTTTGGCTGCGGCATGCAGGTTGCGGGCACGCGAATAGTACCCCAGGCCCTGCCAATATTTCATCACTTCGTCCTCGGACGCAGCAGCCAGCGACACCACATCCGGGAAGCGTTTTATGAAACGCAGAAAATACTCATACCCCTGCGCCACTCTTGTCTGTTGTAAGATGATTTCAGAAATCCATATCAGATAAGGGTCCGTGGTATTTCGCCACGGAAGGTCGCGTTTGTTCTCCGCATACCAGTCCAACAATGTTCCGCTAAAAATATTCATGCTGCAAAAATACTTCATTTTCAGCCTAACAAAGCTTAATGCCAAGACTTTTTTAGAAAATTGTCCGAAATATATTTTTTAGAGCCACGGAAAAGCTATATATTTGCAGTCCAAAAAATTAGGAAAACTATAGTAATAATATTTTTTTTAAAGAAAAATGACTAAAGCTGATATTGTAAACGAAATTACAAAGAACACCGGAATTGATAAGACAACCGTACTTACAACCGTTGAAGCATTCATGGACGCAGTAAAGGCATCTTTATCCAAAGATGAAAATGTTTACCTCCGCGGGTTTGGTAGTTTTGTAGTGAAGAAAAGAGCTCAGAAAACTGCTCGCAACATCTCCAAGAACACTACAATAATCATTCCGGAACATAACATTCCGGCATTTAAGCCTGCAAAAACGTTCACCCTCTCAGTGAAGAAATAATAAACAATAGTATTAACCCATAAAAATTTTGAAGCTATGCCAAGCGGAAAGAAGAAAAAAAGACATAAAATGTCTACGCACAAGCGTAAAAAAAGACTAAGAAAGAACAGACATAAAAGCAAAAAATAATTTTTAAGTCTGGATCACACAGAAATAAAGAACAAACTTGCGAAGCTAATGTCTTTCAAGTTTGTTCTTTGTTTAAGTAGCTAACCCAAAATGAACAATTTGTCAAAAAAGTTGTTCATATAAACGAGATTCAATCAATAATAAGGAAACAAAACAGTGACAAATGAACTAGTAGTTGACGTACAGCCCAAAGAGGTCTCCATCGCCCTTCTCGAAGATAAGAGCCTGGTGGAACTTCAAAGCGAAGGAAGAAATATTTCTTTCTCTGTGGGCAATATGTATTTGGGACGTATCAAGAAATTGATGCCCGGACTGAATGCATGCTTTGTAGACGTCGGTTACGAGAAAGACGCTTTCCTTCATTATCTAGACTTGGGTCCTCAATTTAACTCACTCGAAAAGTTTGTAAAGCAGACTTTAAGCGACAAAAAGAAGCTGACCTCCATCAGCAAAGCAACCCTGCTTCCCGACCTTGACAAGGATGGAACTGTATCCAACACCCTCAAAGTAGGACAAGAAGTAGTGGTGCAAATCGTTAAGGAACCGATCTCCACTAAGGGACCGCGACTGACGTCCGAAATTTCGTTTGCCGGACGCTATCTCGTACTGATCCCTTTCAATGATAAGGTTTCTGTTTCACAAAAAATTAAATCGAGCGAAGAGCGCGCCCGCCTTAAACAACTGCTGATGAGCATCAAGCCTAAAAACTTTGGTGTCATTGTCCGCACGGTAGCCGAAGGCAAACGCGTAGCCGAACTCGACGGAGAGCTTAAAGTCCTGGTTAAGCATTGGGAAGATGCGATGGTAAAAGTACAAAAAGCCACCAAGTACCCGACGTTGATTTATGAAGAAACCAGCCGCGCCGTAGGTTTGTTGCGCGACCTCTTCAACCCTTCTTTTGAGAATATTCACGTCAACGACGAGGCTGTGTACAATGAAATTAGGGATTACGTATCACTGATTGCGCCCGACCGGGCTAATATCGTGAAACTGTACAAAGGCCAACTTCCCATTTACGACAATTTCGGTATCACCAAGCAGATTAAATCATCGTTTGGTAAAACAGTCTCTTACAAGAGTGGTGCCTATCTGATTATTGAGCACACTGAGGCGCTTCACGTAGTAGACGTGAACAGCGGTAACCGCACCAAGAATGCCAACGGGCAGGAAGGTAACGCACTCGAAGTAAATCTGGGAGCCGCCGACGAACTGGCCCGCCAACTGCGATTAAGAGATATGGGTGGTATCATTGTCGTGGACTTCATCGATATGAATGAAGCCGAAAACCGTCAGAAGCTTTATGAACGAATGTGTGCCAATATGCAGAAAGACAGGGCACGGCATAATATTCTGCCGCTTAGCAAATTCGGGCTAATGCAGATTACACGCCAACGTGTGCGTCCGGCAATGGACGTCAACACGACCGAAACCTGCCCTACTTGCTTCGGCAAAGGCACTATCAAGTCGTCCATTCTTTTTACGGACACTTTGGAGAGTAAAATTGATTACCTGGTCAATAAACTGAAGGTTAAGAAATTCTCGTTACACGTCCATCCGTATGTTGCCGCTTATATCAATCAGGGACTCGTTTCTCTGAAACGGAAGTGGCAAATGAAATACGGATTCGGTATCAAGATTATTCCAAGTCAAAAACTCGCATTTCTGCAATATGTGTTCTATGATACACATGGAGAAGAAATCGATATGAAGGAAGAAATCGAAATCAAATAGACAGAAAAGGCGGCCCGGTCAAAACGAGTCGCCTTTTTGTTTTATCTATTTTCTTCAACTATCCATTTTTCAATATTACGGGTTTCCGCACTGAAATTTACTCCTATTTTAAAGAGTTTCCGTTCATCCATCTCGAAAGGAAGAGCGTAATGCTTGTCATTTATCTGCTGCAATGCTTCTTCTGCCGTACCGTTCAGTTTAAATTCCATGATATAGATGAATTTGTCTGTCTGCAAGACAAGGTCGATGCGCCCTTCGCTTGTATGATATTCCACTTTGGTATAGAAGCCGACTAGTTTAAAAACAATGAAAAGCACGTTCTCGTAATGCAATTCCTGATCGCGAATCACTTCGTAGGTGGTATCAGCAAAGAAACTTTGTAAACGACGGAAGAAAGAGCTGTAATCGCCGGAACGTACTTCACGAACAAATTTCTGAATTTCAAACGGAGATTCTACCTTATTTACATTCGCATAATAAGGAAGCAGGAAACGGACAAATCCTTCTTCTACTTCACGATTCGGGAAACCTAACCGATACATTCCAAATTCTTCATCATACCCTTTAATAGTAAGATAACCACTCTGATAAATCACCGGAATGGGATTAGTAGATTCAGAGTCTATGCTATTCAATACTTGGGCGTCGGTTTCTTCATGCGTCATCCGCTCCAAGTCATAATGATGTTTTTGCAGCAATTTCACCAGATAAGTAGGCGTACCTGTTTCAAACCAATAACTGCCGAAATCCTTACGTTTGAAAGCATTAAGCAGACTGAACGGATTGTACATACCAATAGAATTGTGCGTAAAATGGTACCCGTCATAGCACTCTCTCAACTCTTCACAAAGTTTATCATACGTTATTCCGCGCGCAGCAGCAAATTCATGAAGCTCTGTTTCCAAATTGTTGTGGATTTCACGCTCGCTAATGCCACAGATTTCGACATACTCATTCCACATGGATATATCGTCCAAGTTGTTCAAGTCACTAAACACACTGACTTTGCCAAACTTTGTCACACCGGTAAGGAATGCAAACTTGATGCAACCGTCCATTGTTTTAAGCGCTCCATAAAAAGGCTTTAATGTATTCCGAAATTGCTTTTGCAATTCTTCATTACCGATGGCTTGCAACATGGGTTTGTCATATTCATCGACAAGAATAACCACACGTTGCCCCGCCAACTTACAGGCACGCTCTATGATACCGGCAAAACGCAAAGAAAACGAACGTTCGGACGGCTCGGCACCATATAGTTTTTCCCATGCTGTCAGCGATTTATCAAGTATATTATCCAGACTTTCGGATGTATCATATTTCTCGATATTAAGGTCCAGATGCAGTATAGGATATTTTATCCAGTCCTTTTCCAATTTTTCCACTGCCAGCCCTTCAAACAGTTCTTTCTTTCCTTGAAAGTAGGCCTCTAAGGTGGAGACGAGCAGACTCTTTCCGAAACGGCGCGGACGACTCAAGAAGTAATAACTTCCAGTCTTTACCATTTGATACATCAGTGCTGTCTTATCAATATAGAAATAACCGTCATTACGAATTTTTTCGAAATTCTGAATGCCGATCGGATAAATTTTATGGCTCATATTCTCTTCTTTTATTAATCAATGCCTTTCTTGCAAAGATATATATTTTTAATAGAACTCTTTGTCATAGCAGGTTAAAAGATTCTTTTCAATCATTCATTCTGCACATTTCCTCGGAAACTTAGGGACGATAAAATAAGGGGATGATGACTGCACAAAATTACGAAAAGCCCGGACTTTCGCAAGCTCGGGCTTTCTGTATCTTGGGGACGTCTCCTTTACCTATAGGGAAATGGGCGACTAGCAATTTGATTCTAGTACAACAAAAAAGACGTTCCAAGAGTAAAGATAAAAGGGATGCCAGTGGGAAATGTGGGGAGGCATCCCTTTTCTAATAGAAGAACAAAGATGGAAGGATGGACTTTCACAAGCTGTGTCTCTTCGCTTTGTCACTTCTCAACATATAATCTTCACACTTCGGTGAAGAAGGGTTTCATATTTATGGAGAGAGCGCACTTCAACAAGCACGGGCTCTCCTATTATGTTATATCATTCTAGAAATAGCTCGCACCTCTGCCAGAGGCAAATATAGAGGAACTATCTAATAGAACATTGAATGATTTCAAATTAATCTGCAAAGAGAGCAGTAGGGAATGTTACTGTCTTCACTACAGCTGCAGGAGATGTCGCGCTCCAGCTGATTGAAGGAGTAATAGTAACCGTCACTACCAAATCTTGCACAAGACCCTTCAAGGCCTTACCATCTGCTGTTAATTTCAGTTTCTTATTAGCATCAAACTTGAAGTAAACTTTATCACTTAGTTCTACCTTAATAGAATATCCATAAAGAGCAAGAACATCGTCAGCAGTAGTCAAAACACTAGTGTCATAAGTTTCACCATTTGCAGTCGGCCACATATTCTTACCTTTTCTGTCTTTCCATACAATGTCACCCAGTACATCAATCTCTGCATCTATGGTTTCAGCTGTATACGCTGTTGTGATACCTTTTTTAGCGTCCGTTGCACCAAATGTTGATGTAAGCAGTTTTGATAATGAGATAAATTTCACCTTTTGGTTAGCAATTGAAGCAGGTTCAGCAGCATCGTTAGGTTGACAATTTACATTTACGGTCAATGCCATATTGTCTTTAGCGTGATCCATGTCTACTGTGAATTTACCGTCAGATTCACTTCCTACAGGATCTTCACCATTCTTGTCTATAGCATACGTAATGCTGTTGTATATACCTGAAGTAACTCCGCCAGTAATAGCGCTCCATGTAGTAAAGATTGAGCCCATTTCTCTTTCGAGGCTGATGCTCTGAATCTTATCACCATTCTTAGTTTCATTAATCAGAAGAGATACCTCGTCATCTTCAGTCCACATACCTGAAGTTTTTGTAAATACAGGCATCTTATAGTCAACAGTTACCGGCATTTTGAATATAATTTGCTTCGTTGCGTCGACGTCAACTGTCAATACGACTTCCATAGTACCCTTGTATGCAGCGGCTACTGTCAGTTTCAGGTCATCATATTTAGTATCACCAGAAACACCAATACCACTGAACTTCACTTTGTCTCCATCGTTAACCGTAGCAGTTGAGCTAGCAAGTTTAGCAGCAGTAATAGCGTCTTTGATTGCTTTAATATTAGCTGCTGACACAACAATGTCGGATTTTTCTGATTTATTCCAAACTACCGTCTGTGCTGCCAAAGATTTTGTTTCTATTTGCTTGAAGGTGACAGTCAGTTTAGCCGGAGCAGAGGAGCCACCGACGCTAGAATAATCAATGCCCTCATGAGCTTCTCCATCAAAAGGAATGCCATTTGTAGTTATATAGCAGACTTCAACCTTTGCTTCTTGCCCTTTGGTAGAAGTGATGGTTTGTTTGCCGGCTTCGTTCGTTCCCAATGTTACACCTTCAGGAGCATCGGCTGCCAACTTATAATAATATGCATAGACTGTACTCAAATCCATAGGAGTGGTGGTAGCTGCAGCTGCCAAGTCATCCAAAACCTGTACCTCACCAACTTTTGCGGACACTGCTGCATCTACCAGTTTAGTAGCACTTGTAACTGCTTCCGGTTTGATTTTAACATCATAAGCAGAGATTATTTCATTGTTCCATGCGTCTTTTGTACAGAATGCGTATGCTTCATCTGCAGGAAGGGCAGTTTCCAAATTCAAGCCATCTTTTAGTGTAACAGTAAGGTCGTAAACACCACGATTCACTTTAGCTTCGGTAGCACGTGTCAATGGTTTTGCAGTTTTATTTTGTTCGATCTTAGAGATAACAAAATTAGCTTCATTTTGAGAATTCATCAAATAGATTTGATATTTGCTATCAGTAAAGTCAGGACCTACCGGATTAATCAACGCATTCAACACGCCGGAATTAGTTATTAACAGGTCATTTTTCTTAAATTCTTTTTTCTCATCACCCATACCAAAAGTGAAATCAGCTTTGCATTGAGCATAACTTAATTTAAGTTCCTTTGTTCCGCCTGCAGTGATTTTACCATTCTCAATAGTCACTCCTTCAATGCTACTAATCAAAGCTGCGGTAGGCAGAATAGTTGTTAATTCTGTTCCGGTAGTTTTATCTTTTACATGTAGAGTAAAGCTAGGTAATCCCTCATTCTGTACTGCATAAACAGTGGCTGACGAATAATCACCTTTCACCCATTTATCTGTAGCGTCATCATAGAAATACCAATAATCTTTTTCAAATTCACCTGTTCCATCACCAATAAAAGGAGATTTTCCGGCAGGACCAGCAGGACCTTCGGGACCAACAGGACCGATAGGACCTTCGGGGCCAACAGGACCGACAGGACCTTCGGGACCAACAGGACCAACAGAACCTTCGGGGCCAACAGGACCAACAGGACCTTCGGGGCCAACAGGACCGACAGGACCAGTAGCACCGGTCTCACCCTTTTCACCTCGTGCCGGTTTCCCAGTATCAACACCGTCTATAAACCAGTTTCCATTTTCTCCAATTTCAACGACAGATCCATCTTTACCATTCACAATAGAATATTTATTTCCATTGTTGAAAGTAATTTCAAATCCACCAGTGATACTTTTAATGTCTGTTACCCAATTACCTGCATTCACTTTTGCTTGCAGTTCAGCAAGACCTGCCGCATTGGCATCAATCTGCGTTTGCAGATTGTCGATGTCATCATCATAGTCTTTACAGCCTACATAAGTGACAGTAGCAAGCGTCAATGCCCCGAAAAGCATTACCCTAACAAAATTTTTCTTCATAACTACTTAAAAA
>OWJL01000730.1_pt1 | contig 9973 bp, 9 predicted proteins | sample 1732571 | NCBI WGS metagenome assembly OWJL01 (sample SAMN05065730, study PRJEB22554) | human gut metagenome | biome: ENVO:2100002; feature: ENVO:00000062; material: ENVO:00002003 | host: Homo sapiens | place: USA
CGAGATTACTACGCGTCTCGTGGGCTCGGAGATGTGTATAAGAGACAGGCATTATGTTTTTGTGTATATTGATAGTGTGTACGCTTGCGGTAATGGCATATGAGCACACAGCAGGTATGAAAGGCGCTGCCGGTGGAGTATCAAATTCTTCGGGCAATAAAAAAAATACTGACGAAGCTGATGATATGCTTACTGTCGTGACATCCTTCTATCCTATGTACATTGCCACTTTAAACATAGTAGACGGAGTGGAAGGCGTGAGACTTGAAAACTTAAGCGAGCCACAGACCGGTTGTCTGCACGATTTTCAGCTAACACCGGAGGATATGAAGCTTTTATCCACTGCCGATGTTTTTGTAATAAACGGAGGCGGTATAGAGTCGTTTATGTCAGATGTGGCAAAGGCGTATCCGAAGCTTGATGTGGTTGAGGCCTGTGAGGATGTGGCACTTCTTTCTGAGGATGATGCAGACAGTGACCACAACCATGACCACGATGCAGACACAGAATCAGACAGTGACCACGACCATGACCACGAAGCAGACGCAGAATCAGATAGCGCGCACGATCATGACCATGGTGATGAGAATGCCCATGCATGGATGAGCGTGCCGCGTTACCGCACCATGGTTCAGACAATCGCATCCCGGCTTGCCGAAAAGGATGCAAAGCATGCTGATGAATATTATGCAAATGCAAAAGCATATGATGCAAAGCTTGCAGTGCTTGAAGAAAAGATAAATAGCATAAAGAGTCTTACCAATGGACAGAATATCATCATATTCCATGAGGCCTATGCGTATGTAGCTGATGATTTTTCCATGAATGCATGCTATCTGTTAGACCTTGACGAGGAGCGCTCAGTCAGCGCAGGTGAGATAAAGCAGGTAATAAGTGCCATAAAGGATGACGGAGTGTCGGTAATACTCGCTGAGGAGCTCTACGGAAAGAGCATGGGAGATACCGTATCGCGTGAGACAGATGTGCATGTGATTTATATCGACCCTCTCAACAGGGGAGAGTACGACAAGGACAGCTATCTTGATGGTATGGAGCACAATATAGAGCTTATCAAAGAGGCATTTACTAAATAAAATTGGAGAAAATATGCGGAAAATAATACAGCCATGTGGCTTTCATTGCATAAAAATAAATAACCTTGGAGTGAGCTTCGGAGAGCAGACAGTGCTTGAGGATGTAAATATGCACATACATTGCGGCTCCTTCAATGTCATAATAGGCCAAAACGGTGCCGGAAAATCTACACTCATAAAGGCGATACTGGGCGAGATACCTCACACCGGTACGATTGAGTTCAAGGATACTAAGGACGGACATATGGCTAAGCTTAAAATCGGCTATGTGCCGCAGTCTGTCAATATCGAGAAAAATACACCGGTCAGCGTGTATGACCTCATAGCAAGCTATCAGTACAATTATCCTGTTTTTTTGCCAAAGAGCAAAAAGATAGAGGCAAAGATAAGGGAGACACTCGAGGTATTTGAGGCTGAGGAGCTCATCGACAAGCAGGTGTGCAACCTCTCAGGAGGACAGCTGCAGAGAGTGCTTCTTTCCATGGCAATAATGGACGAGCCGAACTTGCTGCTGTTGGATGAGCCGGTGTCCGGAATAGACCAAAACGGCATGGAGCTTTTCTATAAGACCATGGATTATTTAAAGACTCACTATGACCTTGCAATCATACTGATATCACATGATTTGGACTATGTGGCAAAGTACGCAGACCATGTTGTGCTGCTTGATAAGACCGTTGCAAAGCAGGGGACTGTGAAGGAAGTATTCGAGAGCAGGGAATTTGAGAGAATTTTTTACACAGGAGAGGAATCCTGGGTGAGAGAGGAGGAACACAAATGAATATAACCTCCTGGCTTCAATATGATTTCATGAGAAATGCCCTTATCGCTGTGCTCATCATCACACCGCTTTTTGGCATAATGGGAACCATGATTGTAAACAAAAAGATGGCATACTTTTCAGATGCACTCGGACATTCAGCACTTACCGGAATCGCTGTCGGAGTGGTATGCGGCATGGCAGACACCTCGCTTGCCATGGTGATATTTGCGATAGTGTTTGCACTTCTTTTAAATAAGATAGGCAGTCTGAACACTGCATCGACAGATACCATTATATCGGTATTTTCATCGTGCTCTGTGGCGATAGGTCTTGCGATACTGTCAAAGGGCGGCAATTTCAGCAAATACTCAAGTATACTGGTGGGCGATGTGCTAAGCATCACAAAGACTGAGATAGTTTATTTAATTGTGATTTTTGTGGTCACGATAGTGTTCTGGGTGCTTTGCTTCAATAAGCTCAACGCCATCTGCATACACAGAAGCGTGGCAAAAAGCAAGGGTATCCATGTGCGTCTTCTGGATAATTTGTTTGCGGTGCTTGTAGCACTCATAGTTATGCTATCCATCAAGTGGATAGGTATACTTATAATAAATGCTCTGCTTATATTACCGGCGGCTTCATCAAGGAATATTTCGGAAAATATGCGTGAGTATCATTTCTTTTCAGTGATATTTTCAGTATTTTCCGGTATAGTCGGCCTCGCAGTGTCATACTACACCAATGTGGCAACAGGCCCGATGATAGTGATTATTGCATCGGTAATATATTTTTCGACATTTATATTTGGCAGAAAGCTGAAAAAATAACGGCTAAAGCTATAAGCAACAGACGCAAAACAGCCGATACACAGTATAAGAGATAAACTGTTTAGCTATATCAGACGCTATACAGGTTGATAATAGTATAGCGGGAAAGGATTCCCGCACGCACATTACCAGGGAGGGATGAGAGATGTTAGATGCTATTTCAAGTGTAGTTTCAGCAGTAGCGGCGCAGAGTGTCACAGCAAAGGACGAGGCGCAGACAAAGAATACTAATACCGCTTCAAAGAAGCAGGATGCAAAGACGGATAAGTCGGATGCAAAGACTGCAGGCTTCAGCGACGAGGCAGCTGTATATGAGAAATCAGACAGCAAGGATGATTCAAAGGATACTGCAAAGAGCACAGTAAACCAGAAGATGAGCAAGGCAGACAGAGATGCACTGGTACAGGCGCTTAAGGATGATGCCAACGCCAGACAGCAGCAGCTTATCGAGATCGTCAGAAAGTCCATGACAGGACAGGCTTCAACCTGGGACAAGTCACAGGGCTTAAAGAGTCTGTTTGAGAATCTGACTGTAGATGCAGATACGATAGCGCAGGCCAAAAAGGACATCGCAGAGGATGGATACTGGGGAGTTGAGAAGACCTCAGACCGTATTCTTGACTTTGCAAAGGCACTGTCGGGAGGCGACAAGGACAAGGCTGATGAGCTTTTGAATGCATTCAAGAAGGGCTTTTCACAGGCAACAGGAGCCTGGGGAGACAAGCTGCCATCAATATGTCAGGATACATATGATGCAGTGCTCAAGAAGTTTGATGACTGGAAGAATGGCACAGAGGACACACAGGTACAGGGCTAGAAGCCGGATGTGTATGTAAAAGTGTCGTGATGGAACGAATATTATAGATTTATGAATTATGAAAAGGGGGCTGCACGCAGCGTGCAGTCACCTTTTTAGCGCTTGTATATTTTTTTGAGAGGTGTATAATAGAAGAATAGTATATAAGTATCATTATTCATGTGGAGGAAATATCATGAAATTAGACATGTCAAAGTGGAAAGCACTTAGCATCAAAAATCGTTTAAAGAAAGGCTTCAGACTGACTACATTTGTAGCATCGGCATCGGGGGTTATCGCGGGTATTCTTATGATTCTTGTATCAATGAGATATTCCAGCGCACTAACCTTTTACGGATTTTCACAGGGAGATATAGGAAAGGTTATGGTAACCTTCTCAGAGACACGAAGCGCTACACGAGCTCTTATCGGTTATACAGCTTCTGACACATTAAGTAAGATGTCTGATACACATGATTCTAAAAAGGAATCATTTCAAAAATACTGGAAAGAGCTGCAAAGCTCTATAAAGACAGGTGAGGAGCAGGATATATATGATGATATAAACAGTAAGCTCGATTCATACTGGAGTCTCGATGATGAAATCGGACAGTTAGGTAGGAATGCTACAGATCCTGAGACACAGAAGGAGGCCGAGGAGAGAGCAGTAGCAGATCTTGCACCTGCATATGATGAGATATATCAGCAGCTTGTTGCCCTTATGGATACAAAGGTAACAGAGGGAGATAATTTAAGCAAGAGATTATCATTAGTATCATATGCCGCATTTGGTATTGTTATTGTTATCATTGTCAGTTCATATTTTATCTCGATGAAAATCGGGGACGAAGTTGCAGTTGGTATTTCTAAACCACTCGATGAGTTAAAACAGAGATTACGTACATTTGCACAGGGTGATCTTGAGGCTCCATTCCCGGCAGTTGATTCACAAGATGAAATTGCTGATATGGTAGGGGTTGCGAAAAACATGGCAGCAGACCTTAAGACTATCATATCTGACTCTGACAAGCTTCTTGGAAAGATGGCAGAAGGAGATTATACAGTTTCATCAGACATGGAAGATAAATATACCGGAGATTTTATTGGACTTCTCATGGCAATGCGTCAGATGAAGACACAGATGAATGATGTTATGTCACATATCAATGAGATATCATCACTTGTTACAGCAGGTTCTAACAACCTTGCTCAGGCAGCACAGGAAATCGCAGAAGGTGCTATGGATCAGTCAGCAGCCATTGAGGAGCTTCAGGCTACATTTGCAGATATCACAGGCGGTGTTGAGAAAACATCTGAGAAGCTCAATGATACATACAGGATTGCACAGGAGTATGCTGAGGAAGCAGATCACAGCCATACAGAGATGCAGGGCATGGTTGATGTTATCGGACGCATCAATGATACATCTAAGCAGATTGAGAATATCATTTCTGAGATTGAGGATATTGCCAGTCAGACAAACCTTCTTTCACTCAATGCAGCTATCGAGGCAGCGCGTGCAGGTGAGGCAGGTAAAGGATTCGCAGTTGTTGCGGGACAAATCAGAAGTCTTTCAGAGCAGAGTGCCAAGGCTGCAGTTGACACACGTCAGCTTATAGAGAGTGCCATTGCGGTATCTAACGAGGGTAATGAAGCTGCAGAGCGCGTAAGTACTTCTATTGAAAAGGTTATTAATGGTATGAAGGAAGTTGCAGATTCTTCTCAAAAACTCAGCGAGATTGCAGAGGAGCAGGCAAAGGCTATGGAGCAGGCAGAGGCTGGCATTAATCAGATATCAGATGTTGTACAGTCAAACTCAGCAAATGCAGAGGAAACATCAGCAACAAGTGAGGAGCTTTCAGCACAGGCGGAGACAATGAACGAGCTGATTAGCAAATTTATATTGGAAAAGAAATAGAAAAATTGTACATACGAGTTTAGAAAAACTTTTTAAAAAAAGCCCCACAAGCATTATTGATATGTGCTGTGAGGCTTTTTGTTGTGGTGCGTTAGAGGGTTACTTTTTAAATCTAGTAAACATGTACTATGTGAACATAGTTTTTTGTGCGATACGTGGAAAATCTGAAAAGTAATGAAAATGAACAATTAAATGAGAATATTTAAATTTGCTCTTTTTGAAGGGGTGTGTTATAATCTTTGTATACAAAAAACAGAGGTAATACAATATGGGTAGTAATAACGATATTTCATTAAAAGCATTAGCCAAGATTAATCTGGGGCTCGATGTTGTGAGGCGCAGAGAGGACGGATATCATGAGGTTCGTATGATTATGCAGACCATTCATCTGTATGACAGGCTTGATATCAAAAGGACAAAGGAGCCTGGCATACAGATACAGACCAATCTGTCTTTTCTCCCTGTAAACGAGAACAATCTCATATACAAGGCTGCAAAGCTTCTGATGGATGAGTTTTCTATAACTGACGGTGTATCAGTGAAGCTGGACAAGCGTATTCCTGTTGCAGCAGGGATGGCGGGGGGCAGTACTGATGCGGCAGCTATGCTTATAGGTGTAAACAGGCTTTTTTCACTGGGACTGACAAAGAGACAGCTTATGGAAAGAGGTGTGCAGATAGGTGCGGATGTACCATACTGTATTATGAGAGGCACGGCGTTGGCCGAGGGCATAGGAGAGGCGCTTAGTCCTCTTCCTCCAATGGTAAAGTGTCCGGTGCTTATTGCAAAGCCGTCCATCTCGGTATCCACAAAGTTTGTGTACCAGAATCTGAAGCTTGATGATACGACTATTCATCCGGATATAGACCGCCTGATAGATGATATAAAGGCTAAGAATCTGCATGATATCGCAGCGCATATGGGAAATGTCTTAGAGACTGTGACCATACCAAATTATCCGGTGATAGATGAGATAAAGAAGCATATGCTTTCAAATGGCGCGGTAGGAGCCATGATGAGCGGTAGTGGTCCGACGGTTTTTGGTCTGTTTGATGATGAAGATACTGCAAAGAAAGCGTACAAAGCCATGAGAAGCTCACATCTTGCCAGACAGGTGTATCTGACATCTGTATACAATAATCGCAAATAACGTGATATCCGGATAGCACAGCGGGTGCTTTATAGTTACTTTTTTCTTATATGTGAGAATGATAATACAAGAGATAGGAGAAGTTTGATGACTGATAATTTAACTTTAAATATGGATGCATATCTGCCACTGCGTGATGTGGTTTTTAACACACTTCGTGAGGCAATTTTAAAGGGCGAGCTCAAGCCGGGAGAGAGACTTATGGAGCTGCAGCTTGCGTCAAAGCTTGGAGTCAGCCGTACACCTATACGTGAAGCAATCAGAATGCTTGAGCAGGAGGGGCTTGCAGTCACAATGCCGAGAAAGGGCGCAGAGGTTGCCAAGATGACTCTCAAGGATATGGAGGATGTGCTTGAGGTGAGAGAGGCTCTTGATGAGCTTGCAGCCAAAATAGCCTGTAAGAAAATCAGTGATGAGCAGCTTGCGAATTTAAAAACCATAAAGGACGAGTTTAAGAGGAGCATGGACTCAGGAGATGTGAAAAAGATAGCTGAGGAGGATGTGAAGTTTCACGATGCTATCTATGAGGCAACAAACAATGCGAAGCTTGTATCTATGATGAACAATATCCGTGAGCAGATGTACCGCTACAGAGTGGAGTATTTGAAGGACCCAAAGAATTATCCGATGCTTGTGAAGGAGCATGACGCCATCTACAGGGCGCTTGAGGCAAGAAATATGGAGCTTGTGACTACAGAAATGCATACGCATGTGGCTAATCAGGCGGTTGCTGTGAAGGCTGTGATACAAAAGCAGGATGAAGAGAAGAAATAAAACAGAAATATAACAAAACCAGGGGTTGCCGGTTACACTGACGTGTGAACGGCGGCCTTTTTTAGTGGTTTAGTTAGTGGCTTAGATAATAGCAAAAAATAAGTAATCAGGGATATTTGCGAGCTTGTATGGTCATACTATATCAAGGATTTTAAATCTGACAGGATATATAGGAGAGTTAAAGATGACCACAAACATAGATGAGAACATAAAAAGCTTCAGGCAGATATATTCTGACTGCTCAGATATCAAGATGCAGGAGATGTATCTGGGGCGTGATGCTTCCATAAAGTGTTTTGTTGCATATATTGAGGTGACATGTGCAGGCTCCGGTATCAATAACAGTGCGTTTGGACGATTTACATCATACCTTGAAGGGATAGACCGGGATCAGGTTAAGGAAGTACTTGACAAAAATCAGGCAGCTCTATCCGAATTTGCGCATCTTCATACGGTTAGAGAGGCAGCCCAGATGATGCTGACAGGAGACGTGATATTTTTTGTGGATGGCTATCCGGATGCCTTCAAGCTTCCTGATAAGGGATATCCTGCCCTGTCAATTCAGGAGATTGATTCGGAAAAGGTCATAAGAGGCTCAAATGAGGGCTTTGCTGATTCCATAAAGATAAATACTGCACTTATCAGGCGCAGGTTAAGGAGCACTCGCTTAAAGTGTAAAGAGGTGAAAAAGGGGCTTCGCGGACACAGCAATGTGGACATACTATATGTGAGAGACCTCGTAAAACCGGGGCTTGTAGAGGATGTGGAAAGGAATCTGGACAGCTATGTGATAGACCATGTGGGAGATTCGGGAGTCATTGAACAGTTTGCCGAGGTGAAATGGTATTCACCGTTTCCACAGCTTCAGACCACAAAGCGGCCGGATGTGGCAGTAAATGCGCTCCTAGAGGGGAGGGTGGTGGTGCTGTGCGATAATTCACCGATAGCGATAATACTGCCAACCACCATGAACAATTTTTTAAAAACCGCAGATGATTACTATAACAGAACGATAGCGGCAAGCTTTGCCAGATTGATAAGGTACGTGGCAGCCTTCATGTCATTTACATTGCCGGGGCTTTATCTGGCGGTCACAAATTTTCATACACAGATACTGCCGACACCTCTCATACTGGCATTTTATGAAGCCAGACTCGGCTGCCCGTTTCCGCAGCTCATAGAGGTGCTCATGATGGAGCTGTCCTTTGAGCTGCTTCGCGAAGCCGGCATAAGACTTCCCGGAGCAATGGGAAACACGATAGGCATAGTCGGAGGCCTCATAATTGGACAGGCAGCAGTGGATGCAAATTTAGTAAGCCCTATAGTGGTCATTCTTGTTGCATTCACCGCACTCTGTTCGTTTGCCATACCGAGTGAGGAGTTTGCATTTTCATTTAGGATACTCAAATTCGCTGTAATAATGATGTCGGCATGGCTTGGATATTTTGGATTTTTAATAAGTCTGATGGTGATACTTTTGCATCTCGCAAAGCTCAAAAGCTGTGGTTACCCATACATGATGCCATTCGTGGGCAGCGAGCTGACAGGCGGCGAGGATGAAAAGGACAGTATCATACGATTTCCGCTTCGAAGACTTTGGAGGCGGCCTGTATTTGCAAGAGAAAAGGAGTGCAGGAAGCTGAAAGGAAATAAGGATGACTAAAAATATGAGCACAAGCTACACATTTGCACAAAACGAAAGCATATCGCCCCGCCAGCTATACAGGCTATACGTCTTTAATCTGCTTGGAGTCGGCACACTGGTGCTTCCAAACAATCTGGCGAAGCTTGGAAAGTATGCTTTTATCTCAATCGCACTCGGAGTTTTCATGGCATGGCTATTTATGTGGATAGTAAGCGAGGTTCGAGAACAGAAGAAAAGTATATATGACAGAAGCTTTGGTAAAACAGCACATGCAAAAATGTTAATTTATGATTTAATTATTGCAATATACGAGCTGTCACAGGCCGCATTTCTTGCATGGATATTTGTAAAGCTGATACGTGACAGCCTTATACCGGATGAGTCATTTACAGTTGTACTCCTTGTGATAATGGCGGTATGCGCTTATGCGCTAAGTGGCGGAGTGGAGTGCCGGGCCAGGGTATACGAGGTAGTATTTTTCTTTGTGCTGATACCGCTTGCCGCTATGCTTTTGTTTGCGCTATCGGATATGAGATTAGACTATCTGATGATTAAGGACAGAGTCGGTGTGGACTTTGGCATAGCGGATATATTTGCGGGCGCATACTATGTGTTTGCAGCATCCATTTCCGTGTTCAATATACTGTTTGTAAGGGAGCGCACTGCCTCACAGATACGAGGGAGTGTGAGTAAAGCAATATTCACATATGCAGGCATTCTTTTTTTATTGTATGCAGTATTGCTTGGAAACTTCGGAAAATATTCACTGTCGGAAATAGAGTTTCCGGCTGTCGTACTGATGAGTGATGTGAAGATAAAAGGCAGCTTCTTCAAGAGGGCAGATGCACTGATGCTGTCGGTGTGGTTTTTCACGCTGTTTTCAGTGCTCATTATGAGCCTTTATTATGCGGTTTTAAGATGTGAGAATTTTGCTGAAAATACGAGAGAAATTATATTTCTGTCTCTTATACACATCTGACGCTGCCGACGAATAGCCTTGTGTAGA
>OWJL01000732.1_pt1 | contig 9966 bp, 8 predicted proteins | sample 1732571 | NCBI WGS metagenome assembly OWJL01 (sample SAMN05065730, study PRJEB22554) | human gut metagenome | biome: ENVO:2100002; feature: ENVO:00000062; material: ENVO:00002003 | host: Homo sapiens | place: USA
ACGAGATTACTACGCGTCTCGTGGGCTCGGAGATGTGTATAAGAGACAGATGAATAATACGGTTATAAAAGATAATGCAATTATTTTTTCAAGATACGGTGAGGTGGTAAGAATTACTGCCTGCTATAATAATTCAATACGCTTTGAGGCTTTCCCTGAGGGCAGAATATATAATGAAAATTTTACGCTGATGCCACAGGCAGCAGATGCAAAAATTACGGAAGATGAATATTCTGTTTCAATGCAGGTCGGCACACTGACAGCTAAGCTTGAGCGAAGCGGAAAAATTATATTTTACCATGATGACAAGGTGATTTTAGAAGAAAAGCCCGAACTTGCATTTAACGGCGGCTTTCGCCATTACGAGTGTAAGCCGAGTGGAGCGTGGTCTGCACGTGTAACCTTCAAGCCAAATGATAATGAGCATTTTTACGGTATCGGTCATGAGCCTGTGGGAAAATTTGATTTAAAAGGCTGTTCTTTTGACATCAGAAATGTGAATACAAAATGCACAATACCGTTTGTGTATTCGTCACTCGGATACGGCTTTTTGTGGAACAACCCTGCTATCGGAAATGTAGAACTGTCAAACAACCGAACACGCTGGAGCGTGAATGCAACAAGAAAAATTGATTACATAGTAATTGACGGTAAACCAAAGCAAACAGCACAGGCACTTGCAGATTTAACAGGTCATTCGCCGATTATGCCGCACTGGGCAACGGGCTTTTGGCAGAGCCGTTTAAGATATGAAACGCAATATGATTTGCTTGCTGTTGCAAGAAGATACAAGGATGAAGGGATTCCCCTTTCTGTTATTATAGTTGATTATTTCCACTGGACAGAGCAGGGCGATTATAAATTTGACCCAAAATATTGGCAGGATGTCAAGGCTATGACGGATGAGCTACACAGCATGGGCACAAAACTTGTTGCATCCATGTGGCCGACAATAAACGGAGCAAGTGAAAACTATAATTATATGCGTGACAACAATATGTTAATGCGCACAACAAAGGGTGCGGACAGAGTGTTCAGCTTTTATGGCTGGCAGAGTGAAATTGATGTCACAAACCCTGAAACACGTAAATTTGTTTGGAGCAAGCTGAAAGAAAATTATATTGACAACGGTGTTGATGCACTTTGGTTTGACGAGGCAGAGCCTGAGATTCACCCTGAGGATTTTGATAATCTAATCTGGTATAAAGGCAGAGGTGATGAGGTTGCCCTACTTTATCCGTATTACTATTCAAAAATGGCATATGACGGATTTAAGGAAATAGGCATTGATGACAGTGTAACACTTGTTCGCTGTGCATATACCGGCAGTCAGAAATTCGGTGCACTTGTGTGGAGCGGTGATGTATTTTCGACATTTGAGAGTTTGTCCGAGCAGGTTAAAGCCGGTCTTAATATGTCTATGTGCGGTATTCCTTGGTGGAACACCGATATCGGCGGATTTTTCGGGGGGCGATACGCAGAGTGAAGAATTCAGAGAGCTGATTGTTCGTTGGTTTCAGTACGGCGTGTTTTCTCCTGTTATGCGTCTGCACGGCAACCGTAACCGCCATGGCGAAAAGAGCAATCTTAAAGAGCCATCAGGTGATCCGAATGAGCTTTGGAGCTTCGGTGAACGCATTTTTGAAATACTGAAAAATCTTGTTTTTCTTCGTGAAAGACTCAGACCGTATATTGAGCATCATATGAAAATTGCATCCGAAAAGGGTTATCCTGTAATGCGTCCGATGTTCTTTGATTTTCCTGATGATAAGGAATGCTACACCCTCGGTGAGCAGTATATGTTTGGTGATGATATTTTGTTTGCACCGATTGTAAATAGAGGACAGACTAAAAAAACAGTTTACCTTCCTGAAGGCGAATGGATATTGACAAAGGATAAAAAGGAATACGGCAAGGGTTATCATACTGTTACAGCAGAAATTGATGAATTTGTTGCATTTGTCAGAAAGGGTGCAGAGATTATAGAATGCTTTGCGTGAGGAAAAATTATGACAACTAAGGAATACTTACAGCAGATAGATGATGTAATCACAAACGGGAAATATAAAGATAGTTGGGAGTCTTTATCCAATCACAAAACACCGGACTGGTATTACAACGGCAAGCTCGGAATCTTTATTCACTGGGGTATTTATAGTGTTCCTGCCTACGGCAGTGAGTGGTATTCAAGAGCAATGTATGATAAAAACTGCCGTGAATTTGAATATCACAGAGAAACCTATGGTACGCAGGATAAATTCGGTTACAAAGATTTTATACCTATGTTTAAAGGTGAAAAATTCAATGCAGATAAATGGCTGGCTCTTTTTAAAGAAAGCGGTGCAAAATTCGTTATGCCCGTGTGTGAGCATCATGACGGATTTGCTATGTATGATACAGCATTTAACCGCTGGAATGCCAAAGCAATGGGACCTTGCCGAGATATTACGGGCGAGATAAAGAAAGCGTGTGAGAATAATGGCTTGACCTTCTGTGCATCAACACACAGAGCCGAGCATTATTTCTTTATGAATATGGGCAGAACATTTGACAGTGATGTAAATGATGAAAAGTACAGAGATTTTTACGGACCCGCTGTTTATTGCCCTGAATGGGACAGCCATACAATACAGAAAACGACAGCAGATACTTATTCCATCGGTGCAAGTAAAGAATGGCTTGAAGATTGGCTTGTGCGCACCTGTGAACTGATTGATAAATATCAGCCAAAAATTCTTTATTTTGACTGGTGGATTCACAACCATTCCTTTAAGCCGTATCTAAAAAAGCTGGCAGCTTATTACTACAACAGAGCAGATGAGTGGGGCGAAGAGGTTACCATCAACTACAAGCACGAAGCATTTCCACCTACTGTGGCAACCTATGATGTAGAGCGTGGTGCATTGACGGATATATCACCAATCCCATGGCAGACAGATACGGCAATCGGTAAGGATTCATGGGGCTACAGAAAGGACAATACCTATAAAAGCACGAGGCAGATTATTACCGATTTGATTGATATTGTCAGCAAAAATGGAATGTTACTTTTGAATGTAGGCCCAAAAGCCGACGGTACAATTACAGATGAAGAAACGCAGGTGTTAAAAGAACTTGGCGAATGGATGAAGCTGAATGGTGAGGGCATTTACGGTACAACCTTTTGGAAACAATTCGGCGAGGGTGATGTGAACAATGAGGAGGGCTTTTTTAAGGACAGAGAAGAAAAGGCGTTTACAGAAAAGGATTTCCGATTCACATATAAATGCGGTTCAATATATGCTTTTCAAATGCGTCCAAATGGTGAAAATGCTGTTATTAAGGCATTGAAAAAGCACAATACGCACGATTTTATCATAAAAAGGATTACGCTGCTTTCAACAAGTGCAGCGCTTAAATTTGAAAGAAATGATAATGAATTGATTATTAAAGCAAACGAGAACTTTAACAACAGCAGTCCAATCTGTTTTAAAATAGAAATTGATTAGGAGCAATTTATGGAATATAGTTTTGATATAAATTCTGAAACCGAAAAATTTGAACTGTATTATTTAAAATGTATATGTGCAGGCAGAGCACACGAGGGCTTTTATATTGTTTATCCATCAAAAATGCAAAGGTAGCGCTTTACTGTGTTAGATTTATGATGTTACTTCTTTTAGAATTCTGTGATATATTGTTCATGTTAATTAACGAGAAATCAGCGAACATGCTTTTTCGATAATTACTCTCCCTCATTCAAAGAACTCGGTCAATTTCTGTTTAAAGATTTCTTTTCCCGGTATTTTCTGTCCCTCTGATTTCCTCATGATAGAAATAATCCACGATTACCGGATGTCCCTGCGGGACTCTGCCATAAGGCATTTCATTATCCACAAAGGCACAATCATACTTCTTAGCCATTTTCTCAGCTTTTACTTCAAGTGCTTCAAAGTAGCTGCGGTTATGCTTGTTATAGATCTCGTCGTAAAGTGGTACAAGATCAGGATATTTTCCGGCTATATAATCCATAATTGTCTTTTTGAAACCGCCTCGAAGATTGAGATTTTCGAGCCAGAACAGATCGCACTGATCCTTTACCCGCTCAAAGATTGCTTCAAAATTCGTGATACCGGGGAATATCGGGGATACGAAACAGACTGTACGGATACCTGCTTCATATACTTGCTTCATAGCAGCGATACGGCGCTCAATGCTCGAAGCAGAGTCCATATCGTTCTTGAAATTTTCATCCAGTGTGTTGATCGACCATGAAACGGTTACTCGTCCAAGTTTCTTCAGCAGATCAATATCCCGTACCACAAGATCAGACTTTGTGCAGATCAGAATATCTGCATCACTGCCGATGAGCTGCTCCAGAAGCTTTCTGGTATTCCTGAATTGCTCCTCCTGTGGATTGTAGCCATCCGTTACAGAACCGATGACCACACGCTGTCCGGCATATTTCTTCGGATTTTTAATTTCCGGCCAATGCTTCACATCAAGGAAAGTGCCCCATTCCTCCTTGTGGCCGGTAAAGCGCTTCATAAAAGAAGCATAGCAATACTTGCAGGCATGTGTACAGCCTACATAAGGATTGACCGAGTAACCGCCTACCGGCAGACTGGACTTGGTCATGATGTTCTTTGTTTCCACCTCATGAATGAGAATTCCATTTATTACTTCTTCCATGATTTCTGTACCTCTAACACTTTATTAAATTCTTCCGGCATTTCCTGAATCATATTTTCATCCCCTATGATAGGGACAAGGTCTTCCTTCATAAACACCGGAATGTCGAGCTTATGTGCCTGGTCCGTCAGAGACCATGCCCATTCCGGCTCCGTATAAATCTTCCTGCTCTGAGCTCCGGTCATGGTACCGACAACGATCCAGTTGATTTGGGAAAGGTCAACTGTGCCGGGATCATCGAATAACGGCTCAAAGGTAACATGGTAATGTTTTGCTCTGACATTTTTCCGAAGGGCGTCGATACGCCACAGTTCTGCTTTCCTCGTCACCGTAACGCCAAACCATGCGTTTTCCAGATCGGTATCAAAATCCAGCAAATCAGGTCGCTTGGTAAGGAACAGGAACTGATGCTGTGGATTTTCACGGATCTTTGCAAATACCTCGTCTCTCCATTCCGGCTTCCATCCGGAGAGATCGCTCATCCCGGTAAGAAGAAAGTTCTGCGGACGTTTCTTTTCCATCATCTTGAGCTTACCCGGAAAGAATTCAGGGTCAGTGAAGTCATCAATCATATGCCAGCGTTTCACGTTGTTGCGGGCATAGCAATATGCACACCCCACTGTGCAGCCGATGACGAGATTCATGTTCTGAATCTGATCTTTGATACAAATACTCATGACTTCTGCCACTCCTCAAGATTCTTTCTGATGCGGTCAAGGCATTCCTCAAACCGGGTAATTTCTTTCTCTGAAAAACCTTTGTAGTAAATACTGCCCATCTCATCAGATACAGAATCGTACTCGCCCTTTAAGGCATGTGCTTTCTCGGTCAGAAACAGGAGAGTTTTCCTTTTGTCAGTTTCAGACTGAACACGGCTTATCAGCCCTTGATTTTCCATTCTTTCCAGCATCGTCGTAAGAGATGTTATCGCTAATCCGCATTTAGTCGAGAGTGATCTGATTGAGATACCATCCTCCTGCCACAGCACATAAAGAATGCGCCCCTGGGCTCCATTGAACGCATCAATATTCTTTTCGCTGAGAATCTTCTCAAAAATCCGGTCTCCAAGTTGTTTTATTTTGGTTACAAGAAATCCGCCATTTGTTTTCATGCAAATGCTCCTATATAGTAGTTTGTTAAATTATACTATATAGGAGCTTTATTGTCAACGGTTTGTATGCCTGAATAGAGGTAAATTCCGTTTTTTCCTTCTTTTTAAAAGCATTAGACCCCATGTCTTTTTGCCAAAGGGCAAAACAGACGGAGCAAGTGCAGATGACTGAAGCAGTTATTTACTGTAAATGATAATGCGGATTTAGAGTTTCTTTATACACCTCAGTGTAATGTCCGCTTGTATGTTGAACTGCTGACTACCAGCAAGCTGAGCGATTACCATACAGACCTTAACAAGCAGGTAGAAACAATGTTTTCTCGGACGGTTTACCCGCTAAATAGAAAAGTCGCTGTCACAGACAGCGGCTTTTCCTTTTCGGGAAGTATTCAAGAAGTCATACAGTTCCGTGAGTAATGGAAGAAGGCAATGATTTGAGAAAAAGAGAAGTGTAATATTCTGAAAACTTCTTGAGATTTTGGGAAAAATATGCTACAATACTTTTGTATAATTATATAGTGGGGAATTTATATCCTTTTTGCCTTAGAAATTATGGAAGGAGGACTTGACTATGACAAACGGAAATGCGACAATCATTGTCGGCTCGGCTTGGCTGGGCAGGAGCATAGCGCCTTTTTTTCAGCGTGTCAAGTCTTATTTCATACAATTTATAACGAACCAATTGCCGGAGACAGGGCGCATTATGCCTTGGCTTCGGCTTTTTGCGTTTGTCGGAAGGATGGTGGTTTGATATTGAAGTCCTAACTACCACCCGTAAACAAATCTTTTCTCGGCGTGTCCGCTGCCGGAGAAAGTAAATAGCGGATAGAATTATTTTGGAGGAATAAAAATGAAGAAAAAAATTCTAAGCCTTCTGCTTGCGTTGTGCTTTGTGATGGCACTTGTTCCGATGACAGCGTTTGCTGAAGGAACTTCAGTAGATAAATGGGACGGTACGGCAGATACAAGCTGGTACACCGACCATAAGACAGATACTGAATACCATTTCACCACTGCCGAACAGTTGGCCGGTTTAGCGCAGTTAGTCAATGACAAAACTGCATCTGTATCATTTGAAGGAAAAACGATTTACTTAGATAATGACCTCGACTTATCCGGCTCCCAGTGGACTCCCATTGGAGTTGGCAGTAACCATAGAAGATTTTTTGCTGGTACTTTTAATGGACAGCATCATAAAATCATGAATCTGAACCATCACTATACTGGGAATGAAGTTGTTCGAAATGGACTTTTCGGAGTTGTTTCTGACGGTGGTACATTAAAGAATTTACTTGTTATAGACGCTGATATTGACTCAAATGATGGTTCATTAATTGCCGGCATTTTGGCGGATTGGGTCAATGGCGGCACCGTTGAAAACTGCTATACAAGCGGAAAAATAGAAAACAATGTTGGCAGCAAGTTCGTTGGTGGGCTGATTGGTCAATGCACTTGGAGTACACAGGTAAAAGGCTGTGGCTCAGACGCCACGGTTATCAGTACAGAGTCCAATGAAGATGATGTTGATACCGTTGGCGGGCTGATTGGTCAGTGGGAAAATTCTGCGGACAGCTCGTCGATTACCGATTGTTGGTTTGGCGGTTCTGTTTCCTGCAATAATGTCTATTCAGCTGTAGGTGGTATTCTCGGTGCAAACTTTGAAAACTTCTCTGGGAACAAGCCTGGCGTAATAATCAAAAATTGCATAGTTGCAACAAAAAACATCACTTGCGCTGAGCCTGGCAATATCACTTGGATTACAGCTGTTGTAAAGACCCATGTTACCGACTGCATTTGGCCGGATACCCCTCCTGATGGTGTAACGCTTGATGAAGAAAAATATCCTGATAATAAAGGCAATTACTTTGCCGTTGCTAAGCTGGTGGTTGATTGGGATGCAGGTACTGCGAGTGCCGACCCGACCTTTGACCAGTCGTCGTGTGGCACTGCTGTCTCCAAGTTCACCTCCGCAGATGTCCTTGCTGGCTTGCAAACCAATGCCGGTGCGGGTGTTGAATGGGTTGCCGGAATCGGTCATCCAACTTTTGTGTGGGATAACAATAACATCCCCGCTGATTACACAGCTGTCGATGCAGCCATCGCAAGGGCAACGGCTCTTGATAGCAGCCTTTATACAAATTATTCTGCGGTAAAAGATTCCATTAACTCTGTTGACCGAGCAAAAAGCAAAGCCCAGCAAACAGAGGTTGATGCAATGGCAAAGGCTATTGAAGATGCCATTGCTGCCCTACAATACAAGGATGCAGATTACACAAAAGTAGATGCAGCCATTGCCAAAGCAAATGCACTGAACAAGGATAACTACAAGGACTTCACCGGCGTGGAAGCCGCTGTCAAAGCTGTTGTCCGTGGTAAAAATATTACGGAGCAATCTGAAGTAGACAAGATGGCAAAAACTATCGAAGATGCGATTGCTGCTCTTGAGAAAAAGCCTGCCAGTACCAAACCGGGAACATCAGATAAGAGTCCGCTGACTGGCAATACAAGCAACCTTGCACTGTGGATTTCCCTACTGTTAGCCAGCGGCGGCGCAACCCTTGCTACAACGGTTGCCAGCAGAAAGAAAAAGTACAACAGATAATTGAATAACATTTCCTTGCTCCATCTTCTGAGCAAGACAAAAGCGTCGTAGAAATACGGCGCTTTTTTGTCACCTAATTATTGAATAGAATATACGAGACTTGAGTTTGGATTAAATCTGATTGAATAATTAGTTTTTATATTCTTCTATTCTTCGTCATTAAATTGCACAGTACCCTGCTGTAAAAGATGATGCGGATTTAGAGTTTCTTTCGACACCTCAGTGTAAGGTTCGAATCCTTATTACGGGTTTATAATGCAATTAAACCCGTAACATCGTTCTGTCAAGTCTTTAAGGTGGAGATTTGCAAAGCAAATACTACCGTGACTTGACAGGTTGATATAATCTGCCATCACCTCGGAACATTCGTGTTCCGAGGCTTTTTTATGCCCGAATACTGCTTTTTATGGCGGTATTCGGGCATTTTTTCTTTGCCTTAAAATATCGTGAGAGCTTTTGAGAGATTCTAAGAGACAGCAAATTTCAAAATTCCAAAGTCATTTTAGTGCGATTTAGGGCATTTATGACTGAGACTTTTGAGAGACATCGCTCAAATCAAAATCGTAACACGAATTGAAATGAGCAAAAAATTTGAGAGACATTTCAAAAAATAAAGAGGGCTTAAAGTAATAAAACTTTATGCCCTCACTTTAAGTTTGCCCTTATCTATTCGTTATCCTATTCAGTTTAGAACTCTGTAAATACTGCCAACACTATTTAGTTTAGCAGGATTTTATTTTTCTTTCAACCTGTAATTTTATTCAAGGTTATATTTCTTTCTATACTCTCTCGGAGTGATTCCAAAATGATTTTTAAAGGTAATGTTAAAAATTCTGATTGTTGAAAATCCGCATTCATTTGCAATTTCACAAGAGGTTTTATTTGTGTATTTGAGCAGTTTCACAGCTTCATCAAGTCTGATTTGATTGATATATGCAGAAAAATTCATACCGAAGTTCTTTTTGAAAATACCGGAAATATAATGATAGCTATAGCCTAAATCGGCACACATTTTTTTAAGGGACAAATCATTTTTGATATTTTCTTGAATGTATTGGGAAATCTGACTGAGCAGATGATAATTCTTCTGTTCGTATTTTTCTTTCAATCCGGAATCTATGATTGAGGCACAGTACTTATATAGCACTGCTTTTTGTTCAAATATATTTTTATTCTGTTCACTCAGTGTATTTAAATCTTTGTGCATAAAAGAAAAAACAGGACTTTCAAAGTCAAAGTTCTTAGTCGTATCATAAAAATCCTGTAACATATCGGGGGAATAAATGCAGCTGAATACATCGTTATATTCTATTGTTTCAAATGAATGAATTTGATATGGCGAAATTATTATGGCATAGTTTGGTTTTATTATATATTCAGTGTTTTCAATAGTAACTTTGAGTATTCCTGCTTTTATAAATATCATTTCATAACTGCGGTGTGTATGCTGACCGAAATTCAGATTGTGAATATCAATTGTGTGATAATAAGCATTACCGCTTCTTTTGCTTTCAAAATCAATCATGACCTTAAACCTGTCTCTTATACACATCTGACGCTGCCGACGAATAGCCTTGTGTAG